>SDBV01008417.1_pt1 | contig 13925 bp, 11 predicted proteins | sample 2277081 | NCBI WGS metagenome assembly SDBV01 (sample SAMN10402039, study PRJNA504765) | marine sediment metagenome | isolation source: marine sediment core GS10_PC15, 223 cmbsf | place: Arctic Ocean: Southern Knipovich Ridge | collected 2010 | reverse complement strand
GGGCGGATCATAATAGAATACATTCCAAACACAAAAATCGTTGAATTAAAATCATTGAAATTTTATCTACTGCAATACAGAAATGTCGGTATCTTTTACGAGCATGTGGTCAACCAGATTCTGGAGCACCTGATTGGCGCCGTTGAGCCAAAAAGGATGAAGATTACGGGAGATTTCACGGCAAGAGGTGGTATAACCACCAGGGTCAGTGCGACATTCGAAAAGTAAAAATCCGACCCCGGAGGGGTTTGGCGGCCGTAGCCAACCCATTACATATTTTGGCCGTTTTTTGACAGATATTGTCATGTATTCTTCACATATGGTAGTCAGCCTGTCACGAAAACCCAAAATGTAGAGTCGGCACGGAATTTGCTGCTGGATAGGTTTCGTTTCCTGATACATATTGGTAACGATCCCCATGGCAGCATACCGGATTTAACGTATTTTTCGGTCCGCGCATTTTACCCCGGTATAAAGAATCCATGGAGAATCTGGCCCGGTATATTACACGCGGCGCAAGCGCCTGCGTTGCGCGTTCGCGCATCTTTTTCCCGGGAAAGAATGACCTACCATCGGGAAATCGGCCAGGTGCAATACCAATCCAAAGACAAGAAGGAAACCAGAGTGTTCGATGCGCTGGAGTGGCCCCGCTTTGAAGCGGGATGCTAGCACTCGCGGCAATGTGTTCTCATGTACCCAACAAGGGCGATCAGATGGTTCGGTATGGAGCCTGTCCGCCCTTGGCGGAGCCACTACAGCAATGTGGCGAGGGGAAAACGGAAAAAAGCCGATATCGACGACAAGGTCCCCTGTATTCTGGAACCGGAGCTGACCGACAAGGCTTTCCGGCGAAATTTGGCACGGCTGATACAGAAGATTCACCCGGTTGAATTTCCCATAGGGAACCCTATTCAACTGGGTAAATGAAGTCAATCCGCTGATTTGCCCCAAATGCCAAGGGAGGATGCGGGTGGTCTCGTTCATAGAAGATTCGGATGTGATCTGGAAAATACTCAAACACCTGAATTTATGGGACCTGCAACGACCGCCCAGACCCGTCGCGCCAACCCAAGTGTTCCCGACATACGACGAACATCCTGCACCTTCCGCCGATGATTACACTTGTCCGCCTTTGGAGGATCACCGATCCGGTTTATCCCATGGATTCCTAACTTCTAAACAAAAAAACAGACGAAAGTTGAGCCGGCGATCTATGCCCAAATTTGCCCAAATTACACGCATCTACCGATGAATTCCGATTGACAGCTCATCCTGTTTCCGGTAATTGATAACTCGTGGCGTGGGCAATGGTAACTGAATATTCCCATATGTTGGGCTGCAGACAAACGCGAAACACAATTTATTATTTTCGTTTGAGTCGCCCCCAAAAACAAGTTCTTATCTGTTCCCCACGCACTTCAATGAGACTCATGTCGGCAATGCCAAGGTTTGCTTCAGCCGCCAGTTGCACATGCAGGATATCCTTAGGATCAAAGCCCGTAACGGCCGCACAGACAGCATCAACCGCAACCACATCACTCCCCGCAAAAATCAAGTTCAAAGGAACCTTATCGGCTTCGTCCGCGGTTGAGCTCCATGCGCCCTGAACGCCGACGATCCCATCGACGATAGTAAATGTTCGCTTGACCATCCGGTTCAAATCAACGATCCCCTTATCTAAACCCAGTTGGTGTGTGCGCTTTTTCTCGTTACCGGGCAGTACCCCTTTCATATTCTTTAGCTCACAGGTGATTCCCGTGCGTATGTGCGTTTTGATAACCGGCAGAGATATGACGATGTCCGCTTCCCAGGCTGTCTTGGCAAAGGCAACCCTTTCCATAACAAACGCATCGGGTGCCGTCACCTCTACCTGCTCATCCTGATTCAGATCAACGACATCAACTCCAAGTCTTTTGGCAACCTCTGTGACACCGCTCACTTCCATGCAGTGCATGGAGTTCCAGCGTTCCCTATAATCATATCCAACTGAAGAGCCTTCACCAATGATGAGCCGCTTTGGGTTCTTCTCCAAGACCATTCTTGTGACCGCTTCCACAACCCGTGCATCGGTAACGATTCCCGAGCCTGACTTTGCGGGGTTCACCGAATTCGGTTTAACCAGAACGGTTGCCCCTTCCCAGCCCATGTTGTCAAAACTGCCCGTCAAAGAAGCGGCTTTTCTGACAGCCCCTTCCACATCCCCTTTATCAACCTTAACAATGGATACCTCGGTCATTTTACGTATCTCCTTAGTCTTTTGTGAATAGCATTCTTCGAATTCTTGAAACATGAGTTGCCCAAACATTTGATATAACCTTGTCCGTTGGACCCTCCATTTACGACTTCAACAAACCGGGCAGAAAAAGGCTCAGGGCAGGCCAATAGGTGATCAAAAGCAGGGTGAACACAGCTCAACCACACACCCCTTCAAAGACCCCAAGAAAATTCTCCCCCAAGATTCCCTTTATTTGTTCATCAGTGTACCCTCTTTTGACCAGGCCGCGGGTCAGGTTGGGGAAGTCACGATAATCATCAAAGCCGATCAGGTTGTCCCAATTGTTGTCAAGATCTTCCCGGCGGAAGCCGGCCTTTAACAGGGCCTTCATGAATATCTTGCTCAGGGTTGATTTGGGCAGAGACATGGGCCAATCCGTTCCTATGGCCACGTGTTGCCAGCCAACCAGATCAGCGATGTAATCCACGTGATCAAGCCAGGCCTTAAGTCCAATTTTCTCCTCCCCCAAAGGTGTTGGAGCCAAAAAGAAAGGTAAAGTGACTATCCCAATGACACCGCCGGTAGCTGCGATGGCCCTTATTTCCTCGTCGTTCTTTGCTCGGACATGGTGGTAGACGCCCTGGGCTGAAGTATGGGTGGCCACTACCGGCGCGGTCGAATGCTCACAGGCTTCGAGAGTGGTCTGCGGGCCGCAGTGACTGGTGTCAACGATGATGTCCCACTCGTTCATCCGTTTAATGACCCGGACGCCGTAATCGCTCACTCCGACGTCCTTTCGTTCGCCACAACCGCACGCGATGAGGTTCCTGGTGTTGTATGTCAATTGGATCAGTCTCAAACCCATATCGTAAGCCTCCTCGATGAGGTCTACGAAATTCTCTTCCACTCCCCGATAGACCTGTGTGGATAGCCAGGCGGCGTGTTTGCCCTCTGCTTTGGCGCGGCGTATGTCGTCGGCCCGGAGGGCCTTTATCATCCATGGCAAATGATCAAACATAGCGATGTGGGTACTGAAGGTAGAGGCCATTAGTTCCCACGAGCCCATTTCAACCTGCCTGCACCCGGCGGTCAAGCCGGACTCATCCCAACACTTCTTGAACTGGGGGAATCCGTCGCGTGTAGCAAGACGCTCGGCCAGGTTCACACCTTTTAGCATGGTCAGATCAGGATCGTCGGTAGCTTCGTAGTGCTCGTTGATTTCTTTCTCCATGTCCGGTGTGAAGGACAAATAGGTGCAGGGCCCCTGGAGCAGCAGGTCAATAACGATACTTTCAGAATGGAGTCTGGCTGCCCGGGCCTCCTCCTGTGCACTGAGTCCGAAGTCGTAATGACCAAACGCCCCCAAAAGAGGTACTTGATTCATGGTGATTCTCCTTTCATTTTCCATCTTAATCTTGCAACCTCTGCAGTTACTCAAAAAAAATCCCCCTAAATCCCCCTTTGAAAGGGGAACTTCAGGTTATCACCCTTTGCAAAAGGGGGATTTAGGGCCAGCCCCCTTTTAATGATAAAGGGGGGTCGGGGGGATTTTTGTCCTGCACAGTGGTTAAATAATTGGGTTAAGCCCTCAGATGGCAAATTTGTGAGCCTGCCGTTCAGCCGGCATTGGAGGGCGCCCTATTAAATGCCAGTGCCGCGGCAAGGAGCGCAAAGCTTAGGCAACCGAGGTTAATCACTTTCATATTTATCCCCACATCGATGAGCCACCCAAACAGCGCCGGCGAAACTGCACTGGCGAATACCCGGACAGCAGAGGTCATTGCCCTGATGGCCCCCAAATGGGTGACCCCGTAAAGTTCAACCCACGTGGCGGCGACCACGGCCAGGTTGGCTCATGGATGCCCCCAGACCGGCCATGAGCAGGAGGGCGACGATTGGGTGATCAGAAACAGCTGCCAGCAAGGTACCCAGTCCAATCGGAAACAGGTGGGCGGCCACCAACCGTCGGGCTCCAAACCGATCGATCAATGGGCCGGAGAGCAGCGACCCGGCCACACCGGCAAAGGCGTAGCCGGTAAAGTTGGTGGCAAGTCAGGTAAGGCCTCAGCCCTTGGACTCCGCCAGATGGACTTGATGGAATAGCAAGCCGGTAACGATGAAGGAGGGTGCCAGGACGTAGGGTAATATGAGGTAGAAGTTGGGGTCCATGATCACCTCCCGCCTCGTCCACTGGCGTTCAATACCCTTCTGGTCTGCAGGGTCTGTCCCATCGCTCCGATCCGGGCGGGCATGGCGTCGGTGATGATCCTTTAGCAAACCCAGGGCGACCGGCATGAACACCACGGCCACGGCCGCGCCTATGATCATCCAGGATGGGCGCCATCCGATCGAGGCGATCAAGGCCACAGCCACGGACGGTAATAGGGCTTCTCCGGCTGAAAATCCGATGGAGGCGATGCTGATCGCCTTTCCCCGCCCTGGTGAAAGTAACGAGCCATGCTGGTCAAGGCCAGGTGGCTCATCAGACCCTGACCGGAAAGGCGCAATGAGAATGGGGCCAGGAAGAGGAAGATAATTGACCTGGGAGTCAGGCCCATATAAATGCACGCCGCAGCCAGGGTGGCTGTCACCATAATGCTGTAACGGCTCAGATCCATCTTGTCGATGAGACGCCCCAGCCAGATGAGATTGATGGCACTGGTCAGTGTTGCCAGAGAGTAGACAACGCCAAGGCTGCCGTGGGAAAGCCCGAATTCGGACATGATATGAGGATTGTAAAGGCCTATGAAAAAGGTTTGGCCGAAACTGGACAGCCAGGTAAACAAAAATCCAAAGGTCAGCAATCTCCGATTATCAATGATGAAGTTGAAGTAGTCCAACACCTTTCCGAATCGATTTCCCAACTATTCAGGTTTCTAGCCACGAAGGTACAAAGCTTATTTAGAATTTATTGCCTCAAATCAAATAAATCAAATGGCTAACCAGCAGAGTCTCTTAGGATCGCATCCCCTTTTTGCGGGCTGGTTTACCGGGATTAATTGTCCCTATCACCCCGGCCCTTGGACTGGTCTCAGTTTCAACTGATCTGCCTGGTGGCAGCTGACGAAATGTCCGCCGCTCAGGTCTCGGTACTCGGGGGCCTCGTGTCGGCATTCACCTCCGGAGTATCGGCAGCGAGGGTGGAAGTGGCAGCCCGAAGGCGGGTTGACCGGACTGGGAACATCACCAGGCAACAGGATGCGTTTGGACCGTTTTTTCGGATCGGGCACTGGAACGGCCGACATCAAGGCCTCGGTGTAGGGGTGCTTGGGATTGGAAAACAATTCCTCGGTTGGGGCAGATTCGACGATTTGGCCCAGATACATGACCGCCACCCGATTGCTGATATACCTGACCACGGCCAGGTCATGGGTAATGAACAGATAGGTCAGGTCTAACTCGTCTTGCAGATCTCTGAGCAATTGGAGCACCTGCGCCTGGACCGAGACGTCCAGGGCGGAAACCGGTTCGTCTGCGATAATCAATCGGGGATTAAGGCACAATGCCCGGGCAAGCGCGATGCGCTGGCGCTGACCACCGGAGAATTCGTGAGGATATCGTTTCATGTGATCGGGGCTCATACCCACGGCGACCAATAGGTCCCGGACCCTTTCCGACCGTTCCTTCGCCCTAGACATGCCGTGGATAAAAAGAGGTTCGCCAATAATCGACCCGACGCTCATCCGGCCGTTAAGGGAGGAGTTGGGGTCCTGGTAAATGATCTGCATATCCCGACGCAGGCTCTTCATGACCCGGCGGGAGGCCGTAGCCACGTTAATTCTTTGGATTTCCTGTCGACCGTTGATGACTTCTCTGTGGCTGAAAAAAATTTCGCCCGCGGTCGGTTCGGTCAGGCGGAGGATTGTCCTGCCGGTGGTCGTTTTGCCGCAGCCACTTTCGCCAACCAGGCCCAGGACCTCGCCTTCCCTCATGATCAGGTCTATACCATTGACTGCCTTGACCCAGGCGACAGCGCGGCGGAGGATGCCCCGCTGGATGGGGTAGTACTTTTTCAGGTTGTTCACTTCAAGCAGGATGTTGTTATGTGCCACGCGCCACCACCCCCTACTCGTAGAGCCAGCAAGACACCCAGTGTTTGGGGGTCACTTCTCTAAGTGATGGACGCTGGGTCCGGCAGAGGTCAAGGGACCTGGGACAACGCGGCTCGAACCGGCAGCCAGGAGGCAAGTCGAGCGGGTTGGGCACGACCCCCGTGATCGATTTCAGGTTACGGGTCCTCTCGGTGATGGATGGGATCGAGGCCATCAGCCCCTGGGTGTATGGATGTTTTGGATCGTGAAAGATTGTGGTGACGTCGCATTTCTCTATGCCCTCGCCAACATACATGACCACGACCTCATCAGCCATTTCGGCCACCACACCCAGATCGTGAGTGATGATAATGATGGCCGTCTTGAACTCGGAGCGAAGCTGGATCATCAGATCGAGGACCTGGGCTTGAATCGTCACGTCCAGCGCCGTTGTCGGCTCATCGGCGATGAGGAGGGACGGATTGCAGGATAAGGCCATGGCGATCATGGTCCGCTGCCGCATGCCCCCTGAAAGCTGATGGGGATACTCGTCAATGCGTTGCTCGGGAAGGGGTATGCCCACTTCCCTGAGCATCTCGATAGTCCGGCGGCGGGCCTCCTTTTTGGTCAGGGATTGGTGGAGTATGAGGGTTTCCATGATTTGGCTGCCGATTGTGTAGACCGGATCCAGGGAGGTCATCGGTTCCTGGAATATCATTGCGATATCTCCTCCTCGGATCATGCGCATTTGTCTTCCGTTAGCCTTCAACTTGGTGAGGTCAAGACGGCTGCCCCCATTACATTGATAAAAAATCTCGCCGCCTACGATCTTTCCGGGCGGCTGGACGAGTCTCATGATCGACAGGGCCGTAAGTGACTTACCACAACCGCTCTCTCCGACAATCCCCAGTATCTGTTCCGGTTCCAGGCCGAAACCGACACCGTCGACCGCCTTAACCACACCGGAATCGGTGTAAAAATAAGTCTTGAGGTCTTTTACTTCAAGCAAAAGTTCCACGATTACCCAGCCTCCTCAAGTCAAAACCCATGTTCGGTCAGTATCTGATCCGAGGGTCGATGATGGTATAGAGCAAATCAACCAGCAGGTTGACGACGATGAAGAAGAGAGAAAAGAACATGATTCCCGCCTGGACCAAGGGGTAGTCCCGAGCGTAAATGGCTTCGACCATGAGATAGCCGACGCCCGGCCAGCTAAAGACCGTCTCCACAATCACGGCTCCCCCTAACAGCTTGACAAACTCCATCGAAAAGATGGTCACCACCGGTATAAGGGAATTCCTGAACATATGTTTAATGATTACCGACCACTGGCTCAAACCCTTGCTCCGCAGCACCATGACATATTCTTTGTTTACCTCTTCGAGCATACTTGTTCGGGTCACCCGGGTAACCACACCGATAATGTGGGCGCTCAGAGTCAGGGAGGGCAAGAAAAGATGATGGAAAAACCTTGCCAGGCTGCCAAAGTCACCCATGGTGACCAGCAAGACCAAGGCCTGGGTGAAGGAGACCGGTCCATGGCCAAAAGAGGGAAACCATCGCCAGGTAACAGCGAACAAAAGGATAAGCATGGTTCCAAGCCAGAAATCCGGCATTGAAATGCCGAAAAGAGAGGCGGTTGACGCCAAATAATCAAAAATCGTGTCCCTCTTAACCGCAGAAATAATGCCCGCCGTCGTTGAGACCAGGGCCGTGATCAATAACGCCGCGACAGTCAACTCGATTGTCGCCGGAAACCTCTGAAATATGAGACTAAAAGCCGGATGCTCATAGGCGATCGATCGGAGATTGCCCTGTAACAATTTGCCCATGAACCCCAGATACTGAGCCCAAAGGGGGTCATCCAGCCGGAGTTGCTGTCGCAGGTGTTGTAAGGATTCTTCGGTGGCGTAGGGACCGAGCAGCAGCGTGGCGGGGTCGCCGGGCTGAAGGTTCAGGAGGGCAAAGGTGACCAGGGATACCCCGAAAAGGGTTATGACGGCGTATATGCAGCGCTGAATGATGTAGGCACTCATATCAGTCTTTTCAGTGATTCCGTCGACCGGCATCAAATCCTTGGATCAAAAGCCGCTTCAATCTCATCGATAACTGCACGTCAGTTCAGTTTGACGTCAAAGAAATCCCGCAGCCAATCCCCCAGAAAGTTGACAGCCAGCACGACCATGAAGATGGCCAGACCGGAAAAGGTAGATATCCACCAGGCGGTTGAGATGTATTGTTTGCCATTGGCCAAGTCCCATCCCCAGGAGGTGGCTGAGGCACTGAACCCCAGAAAAGAGAGGGACGCCTCATATAAGATGATGATAGCCACATAAAGGGCGGTAAATACGAGTGTAATCCCCATGGTATTGGGCAACACATGCCTGATCATGATATACAGATTCCCCGCCCCGACCGCCCTGGCCGCCTCAACGAATTCAAACTCGCGAATCTTTAAGACCTCACTCCTGATGACTCGTGTGGCCCAGGCCCAGGACGCCAGGGTGAAGCTGGCGGTAACGGTAAATATGGTCGGGTCGAGCAAGGCGACCAAAGCGATGGCGAGGAGCAAACCGGGGATGGATAGAAAGACATCGGCAACCCGCATGATAATCTCATCAACCCAGCCCCTGTAATAACCTGCCAACAGTGCCAGGGGCAGGCCAACCACCACACACGCCAGGGCGCCGAAAACGCCGACGATCAGGGACACCCGTGCCCCGTACATCAAGCGACTCAACAGATCGCGCCCCAGAGCATCCGTCCCAAGGGGATGCCCCCAGTTTCCCTCTTTAGTCCACGCGGGCGGTATGAGCCTTTTGGACAGAACCTGTTTGGTAGGCTCGATCGGTGTCAAAAAAGGAGCAAAAACGGCCACGAAAACGAAAATCAGGACCACAGATGATCCAAACAGGGCCTTGGGGTTCCTAATCAACTTCTTAAGCATTTTTTCCTGTCTAAGAGAGGGTAGGAAAAGGGGAACTCACAAGGAAGTTCCCCCGCTTAACCCTGTCATAGTCTTAGTGTCAAACTTAAAACTCACCTTTGCCTTTGATCCATTTCAATCTGATTGTATTGTCCATCCTGGCCTTGAACTCGGGGATGCCTTCACGCTTGGCGTGAATGTCGTAATGGGTGTACAGGAAGATCACCGCCGCCTCATCGTGGAGAATCTGATTCGCCTCCCTTGCAACCCTGAGTCTTTTTTCATCATCAATGGTTCTCAACTCCTTAATGATTTCTTCGATTCGGGGATTGCAGTAGTATGACCAGCGACCGATACCGGTTTCCTTGTTGGTGCAGCCGAAGACGTCAAGGAGGGTTCCGTCAATATCGAGTAGGCTCCAGTTACCCCAGTTCAGGTGGAACAGGGGTTTGGCCTTACGTTCCAGAAGATTGGCGTAGGCTGTTCCGAACTCCTTGCTTTCCACTTTTACCCTCAGGCCGATGGCTTCCAGGTAGCCGGCCACACCTCTTGCCCGCTCCTCGTAAATATTAGGTGTTTCATAGCCGATCGTGAAATTTTTGGGAACACCCGCCTCAGCCAGGAGTTTCTTGGCCTTTTCCGGATCATAGGGATAGGGTTTTATGTCGGGATTATAGCCAAAGAAGTATGGCGGGGTGATCTGACCGATGGGCAAGCCATAGCCTTCTACCAGGGCGTTTATATATTCCTCCTGGTTTATCGCGTAGTTAAGGGCCTGTCGAACCCGCTTGTCGTCAAAAGGTTTGACGTCGGTTCTGATCCAGACCCATTCACTTCGTGCGCTGGGGGTGGCGGTCACTTCCAGCCCGGGCGTATTTTTAATCTCCTTGGCCTGGGTCGGACTGATGTCCATGGCGATGTCAATGTCGCCTGCCTTTAAGGCGGAAATGCGGGTGTTGTAGTCAGCGATGGGATAAAATGTTATTTTTTTGATTTTGGGCACACCCAGGAAATAGTTCTCATTGCGCACGGCGATAACATGTTCCCCCTTTTTCCACTCAACGAATTTATAGGGCCCTGTGCCCATGGGTTTTTTTCCGTATTCCTCCGGTTTTTTCGTGGATCGCTCCTTGCCGCTGACCATAAGGGTATAAGTGGCCAGCTTGGCGGGAAGACTGGGGATGGGCGCTTCGGTAATAATATCAACCGTATAATCGTCAACGACCTTGACATCCTTGATCCCCTTCACCACGCCCACCAGACCCGGGCCCCGGTCCGGGTTTTTCATGTCCTCAATGGACCATTTGACGTCGGCGGCGGTAAACTCATCGCCGTTGTGAAATTTGACGCCTTTGCGCAATGTGATGCGCATGGTGTTATCGTTAACCCATTTGTAACCGGTGGCCAAATGACCGACAATTTTTCCGTCGTCGGCACGACGGAAGAGGTGATCGAAGAAGGCCATTTGAACATCCAGTTCTGCCCGGGACAGTCTCGGGTATCCGAGAGGATCCACCGAGGCCAGCAACCTGGGGAGGCCAATCCTGAGGTGCTCATACTCCTCGGCCGCCAAAGCGGAACCCAGTTGAAATCCGTCCGGCGTAATCGATGCCCCGAAGCTGAGGACCATGGCCACAATAACCACAAAACAAAGAATTCTTAATCTTGACATTTCTTTTCCTCCTTTCTGAAAAACACGTTTTTTGTTGATATTAAGGGGCCTACTGACTCGGAGTCGGTTTTGACCGAAGTCGGGAGCAGAATCTCCCCTCAGGCCCAAACTTCCTTGAAAACCCGGACCAGATTAAGACCCATGATCTTCTTCACATCTTCATCGGAATACCCCCGTCTCACCAGACCGGCAGTCAGATTCCCCAGTTTTTCGGGCATCCCGATTCCCTCCGGGAAGACCCAAGGGGGTGGGCTGTAGTCTCTGGGATTCCAGATTCCTGCGTCGACGGATTTCTTGTAAAGCACCTGCGCTTCCTCTTCACTTGCGACTCCGGCCTGTCCTTCGTAGTAATCTATGCCGACGGAGACGTGATCCACCCCGACCAGTTTGGCGTAGTAATCGGCGTGATCAATCAGATCATCCAATGTGGGTGGTCTTTTTTGTGAAACAAAATCAGGGTATCCGTTCAGGCCCATGACACCACCGTTCTTGGCAACCGCCTGGATGGTGTCATCGGCCAGATTTCGGTTGCTCTCGCACACCTCCTTGGCATTGCCGTGGGAGATGATGACCGGTTTTTCCGATGCTTCGATGGCCTCCATGGTCGTCCGGTACCCGGTATGGGAGCAGTCAATCACGATGCCCAACCGGTTCATCTCGGCGATCGCTTTCAGACCGAATTCACTCAGGCCGCAATCGGTCCGCTCGGCGCAGCCGTCGCCAACAAAATCCTTGACGTTGTAGGTCAACTGGACCATACGCACGCCGATCCGATAAAAGATTTCGAAATTGTTGAGATCGGTTTCGAAAGGGGTTGTTCCCTGAAAATGGAAAATGATGCCCATCTTGTTCTCTTCTTTGGCCCGGTAGATGTCGTCAGCCCCGCTGACGAGAATCAATTTGTCTTGGTTCTGCCGAAGGATGTAGAGCCACTCTCCCACCCGGCGCATGGAATCGCGCATCAATTCCGGCGGCCGGTTGACTGTGGGAGCAATGGCCGTGGCCCCCCCCTGGATCCAGTTCTGCCAATAATTTTTAACACTTGCCAAGGGACAAGTGGCATCGATGATGATGGAAGCCCCATGCAGTTCATTTCCGTGGTCGCTCATATGATCCCTCCTTTCGTGATTCGATCAAGATTAATTCTTTCGTAACCTGAGATCTTGAATAGCGGTTGGAGATTATTTCTGCTTTGTCACATTAAGACGTAAGCAATTTGAAATGTTCATTTTTTGAAAATTGCATCGATCTAAAATCGCGCCTAATAAGCCACGCCGGTTCACCCTTGTATAAAGCTATGGGTCCCATGATTCCTCATTGTATCTGTGGCTTTTGAACTTTAGTGATGATCTCCTCAGAGCGGAATGTAGATCACCAGAGAAGAATCCCCGCCGGTGAACCGGGAACCACAACACAATAAGTATTATATCTTTTTAACTTGGGACTAGGAAATTTGCTCAATATCTTAGGGTAGGAACGTATTCACGCGCCTAAATAGAGAGATTAAATCCCGACTTTATCGGGACAACCCATGTTTTTGAGCAGATACGAACCAAGCTTAATTAATCGTGGGTAAACCCCCGGCTTTGCCGAGGGACTCCCAGTGTTTGACAATTCCGGGAGTATTCCTCCGGCATTGCCGGAGGTCGCTGACTGGCATGGTAACCTTGACAAGGCCTTGATATCATTAGTACTTAGGAATAAATTAACATCTGTTTTCATCCGAATCAGCACAAGATCACTCCAATAATATTGAAAATGGTCGGCAGGTCACCCAAGCGGTGAAATGATACTGATAAGAATCAGTTTTTGAATATAGGGAAAACAGGATTGCCTGTCAATAAAAAAATAAATGCCCTTCATGGCATTGTGGTGCCTTAGATCCTGCAATTCCAGGCTGAGGGGTCATGGTTGGTTTCGCTGGTCAAACATTTCAGATCCTGCAACAAGACGTTGAAGACCAAGAACGGACTCGACCCTGATGTTGCATAAATATTTGGCCCAAAACCGCTTCGTTTTGAACTCAAATTTTATGCAACGTTAGGGTCGGCTTTCTGTCCGCTATTTGAAAAAAGAATCGAAAAGGAGACGCCATCCATTTACGACTTCAACAAACCGGGCAGAAAAAGGCTCAGGGCAGGCCAATAGGTGATCAAAAGCAGGGTGAACAGAAGTAGCAGAAGAAAGGGAAAGGTCGCTTTATACAACTGCATGATGGGCCGGTCAAAACGAGAACTGGCAATGAAGAGATTCAGACCAACAGGGGGAGTATTATAACCGATGCCCAGGTTGGCAAGAAAGATGACGCCCAGATGAACAGGATCTATACCAAATCTTTCAGCAAGGGGCATGATGAGGGGAACCACAACCAAGATGGCGCTGAAAATATCCACCATGCACCCAACCAGGATCAAAAAGAAATTCAGTAACAGAAGAAACCCTATCTTGGTTTGAACCGTCCCTTCTAAGGTTTGCAGGATTTTCATTGGGATAAAGGCGTCCACCAGGTAGTTTGTAAAACCGAGGGCGGCCCCTAAGATGATCATAATCCCGCCCACCATCTTGACACTTTCCTTCATGATTCTCGGTAGGTCACTGCTAAGACTCAGCTCATGAAAAACAATGATTTTTATCACAAGGACGTAGGCCACTGTCAGGGCCGCCGCCTCTGTGGCTGTGGATAACCCTGAATAGATCCCTATGATTATCAGTATGGGGATGGGGAGTTCCCAGGCCGCATCCTTGAGGGCCGAGATGAATTCGGATGTTGAAAAAGGGGGTCTTTCCAGTCTCCATTTCTTGCCCATGAATACGGAGATAAATAAGAAAAACCTCGGTTATAAAATCATAGGCCCAAATAGAGTTAAGGCCGGGCTTCTCGATGCTGTCGAGTATAAGTATAAAGGGCAACGGGATATCGATATTACCATTGAACAGCCTGAGTTTACCTCTGTGTGTCCGATGACCGGACTTCCGGATTTCGGGCGGATCATAATAGAATACATTCCAAACACAAAAATCGTTGAATTAAAATCATTGAAATTTTATCTACTGCAATACAGAAATGTCGGTATCTTTTAC
>SDBV01008416.1_pt1 | contig 13926 bp, 12 predicted proteins | sample 2277081 | NCBI WGS metagenome assembly SDBV01 (sample SAMN10402039, study PRJNA504765) | marine sediment metagenome | isolation source: marine sediment core GS10_PC15, 223 cmbsf | place: Arctic Ocean: Southern Knipovich Ridge | collected 2010 | reverse complement strand
CTAAAACCTGTTCCTGGTTGCTTTCTGGTAATATCGAATTTATTGTTTTCATGAAGAAACCTCCTACCCGCCCTACACTAATTTTTCAAGGGGTAAGTGTCTCACTAACATTGGCACAGAGGGAACTCGATACTATTTGCGCAGTTGAGGCTATGACCGCATATTACGGAGATGATGTTGATGAAGAACGACTAACAGAACTTATTGATCGGTTCGTTCAAGCTTATGAATAAGACATAGTGTGAAGGCCTACTGTTTTTAAAATATCAGCTGTGCCGAACCACGGCATTGAGTAGGACGCGCAAAAAACCGCGCGCCTCTCATGCCAGCCGTTCGGAGCAAAAAGCGGAGATGATGGCCATTCAAGGTCTTGTAGCCATTGGATCTGGTACGGAACCTGCGATATCTCCAACATATCGCAGATGAGCCACAATTACAGATATCAACTATAAAAACCAAGTATCTAGTGTCCTCATTCTTTCAGATACTGTAAACATATCACAGGGGAAACACCTTTTGAACTATCTGCAAAAATCACATGAATAAACGCTCTACAAAACCGTTGATATTCCATACATATCTTCAAAATTTCCAGCCTGCTAAAACCTGTGATATCACCTATGCGATCAGGTCAGATGAACTTGGTGAATGCGCTATAAATCTTTCGTGTTGAAAGTGAGTTCAGAGGTTGAGATATCGTCAAATGCGAAATAGCCATTTTTTCGGAATGGCGAAACCTACGTGACGGCACTTGCCTGGCTCACGGCACGGTGTTGCATTACCCCTCTCTGGACCATAGGTCTTCCGTGAATTACAACCGACTTCGAGCTGGTTGTTATCTCACTCACCTTTCGGATTAAAAATTATCAAATAACAGTTTTAACGAATATTGTCCCAAAAACTTCCCGTGTTCCGACAGTCTTCACCATTAACCAATTCGTCAATCAACCAGTCAACCCCGTCTCAGTCGTTTCAGTTGGGCTTGTTACCCAATTATCAAGGGATTACAGGGTTTCATTGCTCACCTACCAGAGCGTGGTTTCGGTCAACCATTTCCCAGCCCTCAAGGGTCATTTCCGTTAGCCGGTTTGGTAACCAATTTATTAAGCTATTTTTTAAGCTGTCTTGCAACCTGTTTTGCAACCTACGCGGTCCCCTCTGTCTCAGTGTGAAACGTTAGCTGGTTGGGGTTTAAGCGTCTTTTATTGGTTTAAATATGTGCCCTGTTTTCCAACCTCCTATACAACCCTTTCCTGTTTAAGTGCTTTACTCGATCTGACACAGTTCTTTTTTGTATTTAGACGACAGGGAATACACCCCACTTGTCACCCTACACGGTAGCCCTAACCCATATAAAGGCTGCTATATACGTTGATTTAAAAACCCCTTAATTTTTTGCTTAATAAATTAAGCGAATTAAGTGAAAAATTAAGCATTGCGCTTAATTAACTAAGTGGTTTTACTGCAAAACCCCACTATTCCCTTGATTTTCCAGCCCCTTCAGAGTTAAGTAACTATTAAGCGAGTGAGTAATATATACCCGCATAAAAAGGAAAGCATGCTTATTTCCAGGACTTCCCGAAGTCTTTGTTTGGGGGAACCCAGGGCGTAACTTTTCCCAGTTGCCTGTCTCGCTCTGCCAACACCCTCATCCCCTTGCGTTCCCTCTCTGCCCCGTTGACTCGCTTGTACCACGCCCGAAACTCCGGGTCTGCCAATGTCCCTTTTTTCAGGTCGAAGTGTGTCCCGTCCGCTCCTATCATAAATTCCATTTCCGCTTACCCCTCATGGTTTTCATTGGTCAGGCTATTCAACCACATAAACAGGTACAGGGTTCTTGATATTCCAAACGTCTAATTCGGGTTACACGTGAAGACATATGTTGATCACCTACATATATATACATAGACTGGGACTCCCAAACCCATGCTACCCCCCCTTCCGATATATTCAAATCCAAAGGGATACCTTTGGAAGGCCGGTGCACCCCCTTCGTCTCTTCTGTTTAGCTCCGTCTCTGTGGTCCTGTCTGTTGCGGCATTGGCCATGTATAATCTCTATGGCCCCCGCTCTTGACCTCTCAGGCCTCGTATACCGAATGGTATCGCCCGGCCCATACCCGTGTCGATAGAGTCTTGACTCACAGATCTTCGGGCTTTCGTGGTGACCTATACCGGCTTGTGCAAGGGTGGGTCTGTCCGTCGGCCCAAATTGGCCGACGGTGGAATGTGGCTGCGTTTGCCCCGGACGCTCCGGAATATTCTCCTCTACCAACTGGCTCCGCTTGAGAGCTAATCGAATTCGGTTTGATTTTCCCGCCATCCACCCGCCAAGGGGCTCGGTCCTCGACACACCAAACCGCTAAAAGTTTACAGTTTACTCCCCCTACAGGGGGAGGGAGTAAACCACTGTTTTGTTTTTGAAAGTTTACTAAAAATATTGGCTGAATCCATAATGATACTAACAAGTTATAGAATGTTGGTTTACCAAAGTTTACCAAAGAGTTTACTTGCCTTGGTTTACCGGTGAGTTTACCCAAAAGTTTACTAAATTTCGGCATCTTAAACCTGTGAAAATCCCGATTGTGTCAACTTGCCCTTTGACGTTAAGTGGCCATCTTTAATGGCTTGCTGTTTAATCCTGGAGACATATCCTTTTGTTATTCCAAGTTCCTCAACAATTGTTTTCTGGTCGTATCCTTCGGCAACCATTTTAATTATTGATCGTTTATTTTCTGCTTTTACACCGACCCAGGTCCAGGTATGTTCGCCGGACTCGTTTTGAATCAAGTGGAACTCAATATCGCTTATAGAGTTTAGGTCGGTGGTGTTCACTCGCGCCTTGCTGAAGTGAACAATAAAACGAGCGCCATCTTCAGCCACATAATTTGAAGGTGCTTTCAGCATCATGGAAATATCTAAATTATCTTCACGGGCCGACGTCCCTCTTTGACCACCTTCTTTATTCACATGATGAAGCATAGCCGTTGATATGCCAGCGAAACGTAGTTCAAGTAACCATTGATTGACCGGGTCCCAATCTTTTTTTGAGTTTTCATCGAGTCCACTTGCCAATGACGCTATATTATCCAGAACCCATAATTTTATTTTGTTTGTGGTTAATATCCTTTTCATGTCCGAGCGCCATTTTTCGCTTGTTAAGTTTGCTCTCGGTATTCCCCATTGATTTGCAAGGTGATCTGAGTAAATGAAAAGTTCCGGGTTTAAGTTTAGTTGCTCGATTCGTTCCCGATCGTCATCCGTTGACATTTCCCCATCAAGAAATAGGCATGGAACGGCCTTTTCACATTTCCAGGGGCCGAATGATTTACCCCTTGAAACAGCATCCAAAATGCCAAGGGCGAAGAATGTTTTCCCCACTCCTCGCCATCCACTGATCAAGAGAATAGAGTTTTCTTTTAACCAGGGATTCAAGAGGCTTTCTCTTTGTGGGATATCGAGCCCTATAAAAGAGTTTAACGACATTACAACATCATCGAGCGTCCTCTTTTTCGGTGGTTCGTATGGTTTGGCACCCTCAATCATCACGGCCAGCCGTTCTGCAGCTTCGCCCTTGTCATTAAACCCGGCTATGAAGTCATAAACATCACCCTTTGCCGGTAATCCTGGCAGTTCTAGCCACTTCAGACTTTTAGCTTGTCCGTTGAGGGATTGGACAACCCGAGTCATGTGATCCTTGCCCTCAAGATCATTGTCCGGAACCAGAACGATGTCTTTTCCCTTCAGGGCGTCATTGTATTGATCCCTCCATTTTTTAGCCCCCATGGGGCTTGTGGTGGCCGTAAAACCTAAAGAAGATAGGGCGTCCGCGTCTTTTTCACCCTCTACAATGACAACTTCAGGGGCTTTTAAGACGTCTTGCAGTCGGTAAAGGACTATCTCAACGCCTTTCAGGTTCCAGATCCAGCCACCTTTGCCATCTGACCGACGCTGTCTGAAGTCTTTCGGCTCCATGCGGCAAACCTGGAATATCAGAGCGCCGGTGTCATCGGTGTAATCATAAGTTTTGACAATCCGGGCTTTTGGTTTTTCATCAATGGCAATTCCAAAATCGTTTGCGATTCCCCTCAGAATTTTTCCAAAATCGTTCCGGGTATCTAGCGAATTGATTCTCGCATAGAAGTGAATAAAATCCCCTTTTTTATTGCACCCATGGCAAAAATAGCGCCCGGTGGTGGAGGCGATGGATAGGGAGGGATTTTTATCATCATGAAAAGGGCACAAGGCCTGAAGCTGGCCGTTTCCGGTGGACTTGGCACTTGGTAGGTACTTTAAATAAAACGGGCTGAAATCGCCGTTAAAGTGGTTCTTGATCGCTTCTTTCATTTTCCGAGCCGTGGTTTTCTAATAGATGAATTACACAATCGATTTTCTGCGATAGTTCTGGATCGCGATCATCGTCTATTCGGCCTTCAAGCCGTTCGAGCATTCTCAACAAAACGTAACGCTCCTCATGCTCAATAATCTCCTGCGGATTAGAGGGATCGCCTGGCGCTTCAAAACGATTTTTCTTTTTATGGTTTCAAGTTCGTTCATCTTCGATTAATTTCCTGTTAACCCCTCATAGACTTCATTGAAGGGTTTTCATATCGTTTGAGTTCAACAAGATCATTTGATTACCCGCTTGTTCGCCTCTATGAAACTATCTAGGTCATGCCTGTCGATATACTGTTTCCTTCCACCGGGAAACTGAACTACTGGAATCTGTCCGGCCCAGATCCTTTCCCTCAATGCCCAAAGCGATAGCCCGATAGAATCGGCAGCCGCTTTGAGAGGTAAAAGGCGTGGGCCAAGTGGATTGTCAATCCACTGCGCCTTTGTTAGGCCTCTATTTTTATGGGTTTGCGAAGTCATGTAACCTTAATGTCACCGAGTTGGGCCTTTTCTTTGGCTGTTTCTTGGCCGCCATTATGGTTTTCTGGTTCAAAGCATTCATTTGGTTTCAAACCAAGTACCCGACCGATAGCAACCACGCGGGCGTCATTATCTTTCACTTTCTCTATGCCGTTCATCAGTCTACTCAAGACTGTTGGATGAAGCGATGGGCGGGCTTTTTGGCAAATCTTATATTGTCTAATTTCAGCCAATTTGACGGCTTCGATAAACTTCCTTGAAATTTTCACGCTATTCTCCTTTTTCAAAATCATTATTTTTCCCCCCTACCCTTGGAAAAGGGGAAAATAGCGAAATTCTTATTTTCCAAATAAAAAGCCCCGGAGTAGTCTTCCAGAGCTTTCTATTGAAATGGATCTTATTCTTAGGATATATAAAGACAGCTTTATTTAATTTAAAATAGCATTCTTTAGCTTATGAAAGGTTGGGTATACATAATTTCTAACAAATCGATGCCGGGTTTAATAAAAGTCGGTTATTCGGGCCAAGACCCCGAACTCAGGGCTGAAGGTTTAGGCGGCACTGGCTCCCCACATCCTTACAAAGTTGAATATGAGATACTTATCGAACAACCAGAGAAATTTGAAGGTTTGGCTCATAGGGCTCTTTCTCAGTATCATGAAGGCAGAGAGTGGTTTCGTTGTACGGTTGAAAAAGGAATTACTGCTGTCAAACAGGTTGCTGGTGACCAGATAATAAATGAAACCTTTAAACATGCGGATCGGAAAAAATCAGACGAATTACAGAGGCAAAATGCGGAAAAGGCGCGTAAAGAGGATGAAAACAGAAAGAGAGACAGGATACTTCATCAAAAAGAAAAAGAGATTAAAGACAAATATGAAAAACTTATTGAGTCAGAATTTCCTGAACGTGAACCTGGAGGATGGTGGCTTTTGGCAATATTCCCATTCATTTTCTTAGCAGGTATACTCTCGGACATAATTCCTCAAAATGGCGATTTGCAAATAATAATTCCGATTATCCTTATGCTCGTTGCAGTAATTAGCCCACATTTCATAATACCATATCTAAACAATCGTGATAAACAATCGAAAAAATATAACTCGCTGATTACAGCCAGAGACGAAGAATTAGAAACCGTAAAAGACGAATGGAGAAATGCAACTGTATGTTCGTGTCCAGATTGTAAGAAAAAACTGTACATCTCTCGATCTCTTGTTGAAAAGACCAAAGAATTGGGATCCCTTCGTCTTCAATGTACTGAATGTTCTCACATATTTGAATGCCAGAGGAGGGGCGATGTATTAATTAGCATTAACAAAAACAACGAATATAAATCTCGGGTACAAGCACCAAGTGAACAAAATACAACCCATGGTGGATCAATCGGAAATACAGAAAATACAAATGTTTCCTGCCCTCATTGTAGAAAAAGCATTGGTTTTTCTCCTTATTTTATAGAGCGCAAATTCGTTGCACGCTATAGGCGAATTCAATGTCCTTTCTGTTCTCAAGAATTTACATGTGAGAAAAAAGGTGATGTCTTAGCTGCCTTATAAATTCAGCTATAAAAAATAAAGTTTTGTTTTCGGTATTTCTTCAAAATAATAGAAAACCCTAATATCCATCCATCTGACAAATTATGTGTCGTTGGAATTAGCGTCCCTATCTTCTGAATACAGTAGGTGGCGATCTGCCTGAAAATACTCTTTTTGGGAAACCCGGTCTTGGTTGACATAAGGAGCTGCGTCAGGACATGGGGCCCAGCCCCCTTTACTTTTAAGGCTGGCGTAACATTCTCGGTCTCCACAAGTTAGACAGGTCTTTTTTAATTCCTTTTTCAATACCGGCAATTGTTTGAATTTTTCAACATCAAACGGCACACCCATTATAAGCTCATACGCTTTATAGAACCTCTTCTTCGCCTTGTCTTCATTAATACCCAACTGCGGTGCAATTTTAGAGAAGGGCATCCGTTTTTTCCGCATATCCCATATTTCATAATATATCTGACGTTTTTCAAAATGTTTGCGCCGATCTGTTTCTAATTCTAATTCTGATTCTGATTCGATATGTGGTTGTGCCTCAGAAATACATTCTTTCACTTCATCAATTATTTGACCAAGATTCCTTTTTGGTGAAATGTCGATTTTGAGCTGGATGTAATGGTTATCCCAAACGGGCGTAGTAAAATCAGGAGACTCCTTGTTCCAGACATAGCATACTGCAAGTGGCTCTTTAAAAATACGTAGTAATATGTCAATTTTATTCGGATCGAACTCTTTAGCCGGATCGAAAAGTGTTTCAAGCTCAAACCTGTTTATAATATCATCAGATTCATCAGAAATTTCGAAATTAAAACCACTCTCATCAAACTGAATGTTTTCACAATACTTTAAATAATCCGGATGACGTTTAATCCGTTGAAGTTTGTCCCACAACAGATTATTGAACCGTTGTAAATCGCCTGTTTTCATAATCACCACTCCCGTAGTGGCTCGAAGGTAAGTGATGGGCAGGGCAGTCGGAAGCTGCCTTTTCGCTCGGCCCGGGCTAGCCCATCATCCTCTTAAGCGCATCGGATTCGCTAAATTCTTAAATCCATTTTATTCATCAAATCTTTGAAAGAAACATATCTTTTTATCTGTATGAAAAGAACCATTAAAAATAATCTAATTCTATCCAATATTCCGGAAACGATTCACCAAAGGCGCCGCCCACTGGAACGCCCTGGAGTAAGGTGATAGGGAGCAGGCCGGCCAGGATTTCCGGCTTTTTGCTGATCAAGCTATCTCCTCATAAATGAAACAATGCTTTTAAGGGATCATTATATCAAGTTTATCGAACTCGATTCTTTTTTGAATCACATCGGTTGAAACTTCAAAATATGGAGCTAAAATTGTTGCCATTTTGTAAATTGCATAATTGAGATAGGAAATTTTATTCAACCCTCCTTTTCTTGCTTCTTCGATAAGAGGGTCGATAGACTTAAGGTTCTTTTCAAAAAGAGGTCTTAAATGACGCCGAGGGACAAGAATTAATCCACCAAAAGCATATCCCTGAAATTCAAGTTTGGAGTAGTCTTTGTCATCGACGCTTTGATAAAATTTTAACCACTGTTCAACACTATCAAAGCTAAACTGCTTAAACAGATCTCCATGCAGAACAATATGTCCAAGCTCGTGTGCCAAAGTAAATCTGTATCTGGTGGGTCTATTTGAATAGACATAATCATCAACATAAATTGTTGATAAATCGCTTGAAGTAAATCCTTCAACCTCAAATACTTTTTGAATGCCGGGTAGGGGCACAATATTTACCCCCAGTTTAAGGTCAATAATTTCTTCAATAGGAATAGGCAATTTATTCTCTAAACTGTGATTAGTTAAAAAACGTTTTGCTTGCTTTTCAATATAATCATATTGCAAATAATCGACATCGAGTTGAATCATTAGGATCTCCGAATGAGTTCTGCGAGATCTTTGAGTTGTTCTGAGGATACCTTTTGGCCTCTAAGGGTGCGAAAAACGACCGGCAACTTTTCAACCAATTTTTCATCATTCATAACATCAACGGGGATTCTCCCTGAACAAGCCGCGGCTAAATCAAAAAATTCATACCAATCGTCAGTTCCCTCTTGGACACCTAAAAAGCCAGCATAATTTTCTAATATCCCCCTTTTCGTTGGTGGTGGCATTAGCCCCCTTTCCATTTTGCTGATATTGCCTGGATCTAATCCGTATTCAGCACAAAAATTGCGTAGAGTTAATCCTTTGCGGTGTCTCGCTTTCTTAAAAAAAAGACCGAATGCCCCATGATTATTCATTATAACCTCCTTTTAGTGATCATTCTTTTGTTGTAAAATTTATACAACATTCGATATTAATGTCAACACAAAAAGGGGTTTTATTCAAAAAACCCCCCCACAAAATCAATCGTGGGGGGCTCAAAAATGTTTAAAAAGGGGCAAAGGAAACAAAAAACCCGACGGGTGCCGGGGTGCAATACCCTTCAAGGGATGATGCGGCATCCTGGATAGCCCGGGTCACCAAAGCCCTAGATCAAAGGCGGTTTTCTGACTGTTGTTAAGCGCTGATACAAAACTCACAATGTGATTTAACGGTTACCTTCTCCTGAGTAGATTTGGGCAAGCAAACGACGATCCAGTGACATATTCGTGCCGTTGATGCTCTCTAGTTGACGACCAAGACCAATCAAAGAAAGAGCCGCAAGTCGCTCTTCAACAAAACGGTTGGTTTTATTAAAGAGCCTCTTGTACCGGTAAACAAATCGAGGAATCGATTTTGATTTACGTTGGATCAGTTCGAGTTTCACGTTCAGGTAAAACGGGGAAGATTCAACGAGTAATAGGTTGTAAATCGATGGTGACATTTTTTGAAAATAAATCGCAGTATCCTCTGGGTTGAGGGCGAATGGAAATATATCAAGTATCAGAAAACCGTGTTTAACTAGGCAGTCAAGAAAGAAGGATTTCTGAGACACGACCGGATCAAAACTCATCGGGATACTATCTGTTCCCATAATGGCACGGAGGTCATTGAAACGAAAGAAGGCAGTCAATGGAGAGTCAGGATTATAGATATACGCTTGCTTTGAGCCGAACAGTGGTGCCTCTGACAACATCACGACCTTGACATCTAACATGCGATCAAATTGTTGCAGCCACAGACGTTCTGTCAACTCGAAAGCCCGTTGCAAATACTCGGAGTCCGACTGAAACCGGGCCGTTAGTCCGGGATCGGAATATAACACTTTCAAAAGCTCCACGAGCGGCTGCCAGCTTAATGACAAAACGACATTCTCCTATAGGCGCTTAACGATGTAAATCACCCGCGAGTTTACGAGTCGGCTGCATTTTCTTGGTTGTGTATTTGATTGTGCTCAACCTGTACGTCACCGTCAGCGATCATTCGCCATAACTGTTTTTTCTGTTCACTATCCCAATCTTTGTATATCTTTCCTTCTTGATTAATGTTGGTGCTTTCCCCACATTCAACCGTAAAGTTATTCCCATAGACATTCTGGTACTGCGCAATAAAGATATTTGGGCGTGTTTTCCAATGAATGCGAAGCCATTTTCCTGGCTCCAATGAGTTGTAGTTCCTTATAGGTCTCTCTATAACATCATCTCCTTGTTTGTGAGCAACCAGAACATTCAAGGCTGTTCCCTTACCCACATTTTTGATTATCCAAGCAGGTCTTGTCGAGCGATCAACTTCGAACGAGATTATCGGCCGTGATTCAGCAATCAATATACGATTGCTTAATTTATTTGATCGCCATATAAGCCATGTCGCGATCATCATTAGGATAGTAGATACAGTCATTACATGTGGAACTGTTATAAATGAAGTGGTTTCCTTTTTACCGCTCTTCAAGTTCCTTTTTTCATTTGATTCATTTTGGGGCGGTAGCTTTTTCGTCTCTTTGGGTAACATGTGATCTTTTTCAATGTTGCTACTCTCGCTTTTTACGCCGACATGTTTGTTCTGGTTCTTCAGGTCCGCTTGGTTTGACTCAGGCAGGCCCGTCAAACTTAAATTCTCTCCTTCTGCTTTTTCGATGTTACTCTGCGTGCCATCTCCCACAATCTGGACAATCTGTTTAGGTTCTCTTTGATAGGTGCCATGCCCCTTGGAATTCTGTTTATCTATTTCTCCACCGTATGATATTCCTGTTAAAAACAACAAAAGGATAATATTCGACAAGGTCTTCATAGTCCTCAAAAACGTAATATTAATATTGAATATTCGGCGTGTTTTTATTCCATATTGGGATGTTATATCGCAGTCTATTAAAGTACACAATATGGAACAACGAATAACCTGATAGCAAATCTTAAATGTTATACCATCCTTGTACCTTCAAAATAGTAATAATCCAGATACGTAAATGTTATCACAGCAATTGGCTGCTGACATATCACAAATAACCACCACATTGCAACTTTTACCCCCCGGCTTCACCTCGTAAAAACAAAACCCCCACGAGCTATTTTCCATGGGGGTTTTTAATTAAGCCCTACAAAATACGGAAATAGGGTGCAAAATGGGGCAATATATCCGCAACCATGCCCGAGCTTATTTGCTTTGAAAATCTCCTCTTTGAACTTGACAAGGTCGGGTGTTGTCAAGAAAACGCTCCCTATCCCCTGAAATTATGATTGAACGACTCCCTAATCCATCCTTTATGGACATTAAACCCGAATATCGCTTTTAAGAAGCTCGCCTTGCCAGTTTTGTTGCCATTATAGAGATCAAGCCGCCGAGCATAACGTATCCAGCAATCACCTCTGCAGCGACCCAGATCGCTCCGGGATGCGTTTGTGGCGTAATGTCGCCAAAACCAAGGGTCGTGAAAGTTACAATGCTGTAATAAAGCATAGATACGATGCCAAAGGGCAGCTTCCCATCAATTCTGAAGTGCTCTAGTCCCAACATAAAGAAGTTGAATCCAAAATACAGAGCAAGAAACAAAGACCAGAAAATCCATCTAAACAAGGAGCGTCCACAATCCGAAGAAAGATACCATAGCCAATATAAGATTTTATGATTACCTTTGAACTCCTCTATAAATTCATTATCTTTAGCGTCCCTTATAAACCTCGGGCTTCCAAAGCAGCCGTTTAGCTGGATGCCCCTGCAATGACCCAGGGTTTTGTATCGGACAAACGATACATTGGCTTTCTGGAGGTCGGCTTCCCAGAGGTCGGCATCATGCAGGTCTGCTCCTCGCAGGTTGGCTCCCTGGAGGTTGGTTCTCTGGAAGTCGGCTTTCTGGAGGTTGGCTCGCCAGAGGTTGGCTGTCCTCAGGTCGGCATCATGGAGTTGGGCTTCCACGAGGTTGGCTTCCACGAGGTTGGCTTCTCGGAGGTCGGTTTCAGACAGGGTGGCTTCCTTCAGACAGGCTTTAAGCAGAAATACTTTCCGAAGATTGGCCCCATACAAGAAGGCTCTTTCCAGGTTGGCTTCTGTGAGGTTGGCTCCCTGGAGGTCGGTGCCTTCAAGGTCGGCTCCCCTAAGAAGGGGTTGAATAGTAGGGTTTTTCTTTCTCCAATCATTCCAAAACTCAACTCCTTCTTTGAGTTTATTATAATGTTCCTGGTTATAGCCTTCGTCTTTCATGGTGTCCCACCCTTAGTTTTTGTTCATAAAACGACCATTTAATGAACGCCTAAACGCTATAAACCGTTATCCCTCTCGCCCTTCTATAGGCCCGTTGGTTTTCTCCTCTTTCAAACGGTCAATGGTCCTCTCCAGGTCCAGCTTTCCAAAAGTGTAACCAAGAATGTAACCGCCATACCAATTTTTTCCTAAAAAACCCTAACATTTCCCAACTTCTTTAGCAATAGAAAAGCCAATGAAATCAATATAGTTATCTGAAATCATTGGCTTTATGAAATTAACCTTTTTCGGATTAGGAATCCAATGCTCTATCCACTGAGCTACGGGGGCAATGGGCCTCTAATCGTTTGAAACCTTCTAAAATCTTTATCTCAATTCTTGAATCCATACAAGCGTTTTTCTAAATCCCATTAAACCGATTTTTGCCGTCTGCGGATTCGTTTTCTGACCGCAATCGAGTTTGGGGTTATAATTTATTTTATTATTGCCGGGTCGGGATAAAAGATTGACACATAACCTCAAAATTCATATCCAGGGATGTGGGGTTGATTGACGGAATGAAAATGATATTAGACGTGCAAGGGATTATTTATGAATTCTGATCAAAAATACTGGAATCCGGTTCTGGAAACCCTTTCCCGAAAAAAACTTAAAGCACTTCAGCTGAAAAAGTTTAAACGAATATTTCAGTGGACATACGATCGCTCCAAGTTCCACCGCAAATTATACAATAAAGCCGGAATAACACCGCAGGACATTCAATCTTTTGATGATGTCCGGCAGGTCCCTATTGTCGATAAATCGATGATGCGCGATGTTCAAAGAAAAGATCCTTTTCCCTATGGAGATAACCTTTGTGTTTCCCTGGAGGAGGTTTGTGAATTTCGCCAGACAAGTGGAACCACCGGACAACCTATTTATCAGGCAGATACCTGGCAGGATTGGGAGTGGTGGGCTGAGTGTTGGTCATACATTCTGTGGGCTCAAGGATACCGTCCCCGCGATCGGGTGTTTATCCCGTTCGGGTACAATGTTTTTGTCGCCTTTTGGGCGGGGCATTATGCGGCTGAAAAGATCGGATGTGAAGTCGTCCCCGGCGGCGTCCTCGATACCCAGGCACGTATCTTAAAAATTCAAGAGTTAAGGGCCAGTGCTTTAATGGGAACACCGACCTATATCCTGGGAATGGCTGATACTGCCAAAAGCAAACTGAACATAGATCCATCCGGTCTCGGCATTTTGAAGATCACCTGTGCCGGAGAACCCGGTGCCAGCATCCCGGGCACCAAAAACCGACTGGAGAGTGCCTGGGGTGCTAAAGTATTTGACCATGCCGGTGCTACCGAGGTTGGCGCCTGGTCATACGAATGCTGTGCCCAACCGGGTGGAATGCATGTGAACGATGCTTTCTTTCTGGTGGAAATTGAAGATATCGATACCGGGGAGATTATAGAAACCCCAGGACGCCGCGGAAAAATGATCATCACCGCACTGGATCGCTACGCCCAGCCATGCATCCGATTCGACTCCAAAGATATTATCGAATGGGACCCTAAGGAATGTGCATGTGGCCGCACTTTCCGGCTGATAAGGGGCGGTGTGCTGGGTAGAGCCGATGATATCACTAAGGTGAAAGGGGTGTTGCTCTCCCCGATTGCGATTGAACAGGTTGTACGGAGTATTGAAGGATTGGGCGATGAATTCGAAGCCGTGGTAGACAAGGTGGGTGATATCGATCGCATAACTTTAAAAATTGAACTGCTGCCCGGGATGGAAAAGAGGCGCTCGGTCATCGACCAAATGCTTAGAGACCAGCTAAGGTTACAGACAAATTTGGGTTACCGGCTGGAATATCACGAAATCGGCACCCTGCCCCGTTATAATGTTAAAGCGAAACGATTTAAAGA
>SDBV01008415.1_pt1 | contig 13926 bp, 15 predicted proteins | sample 2277081 | NCBI WGS metagenome assembly SDBV01 (sample SAMN10402039, study PRJNA504765) | marine sediment metagenome | isolation source: marine sediment core GS10_PC15, 223 cmbsf | place: Arctic Ocean: Southern Knipovich Ridge | collected 2010 | reverse complement strand
GAGTCTGAGCCATTTTGCCTCCTCATATTGTTAATCAAAATATTCATTAAAAAAAGCATTGCGCAATTCTTCCAAAGCCTCATCGCCTTCCTGCGTCAGTTTTTCGGCCTCTTCAATCCGCGGGTAATATTCTTCGGGCATCCTTACGTAAAGAACGAATGTCCTCAGCATCCCTTCGATCTGTTCTTTTGTAAACTGTGGCATGGATAGGATCGAGTTGCCGATAGGGCTTCCGATGAATTCTTCCGTACCATTATCGTCGTCGAACAGGTAGCCTTTCTCTATGCAGTACTCACGCAGATATGTCCCCCTGTAAGGCTGAAACACAAAACCGTTTATAGAGTCAACCTGAATCTGCCTGTTAAATTTGATCGTATCAAACACAAGCTCCCGCGTTTCGTCGGGGAAACCTATTATGTTATTTACACTAACCTTGATATCGTGCTTGTTTAGAATATCGAAGGCCTGTATTGCCTTTTCGTTAGTGAAGGACTTTTTGAGAACTTTCTTTCTGAACTCTTCATTGCCGTGTTCCAAACCGATCGAGATCCTTTCGCAATTCATCTGTTTTAGTATCTTGACCTTGTCTTGGCTGATAGTTTCTATTCTCGTCTGACACCAGAACGGCAGTTGGAACTCCGAATACATCTCCGCGAATTCCTCCAGTTTTTCAAGCGGCATCGTCAGGAATGTTTCCGAGTTAAAGTAGAAGAACGAAACCGGGAATTGTGCCATATGGTATCTCATTTCCTCGCGGATACGATCTATGGACTTAGCTCTATAGTATTTGTAATTGTTCTTTTTGTGCATATCGAAAAGAGCAGGTGCGGCACAGAAAGTACACTTATACGGGCATCCACGATCGAAGTTGATCGGTATCGTAGCCAGCATCTTGCCCTGCATCGGACGGAAAATGCGGCTCTTTTCAAAAATCGTAAAATCCTCAAAAGGCAGTTCATCAAGTTCTACTGGTGGCCTAAGTGGGTTCTTGACAATGGTGCCGTTACTTTTGCTGACCCACAAATTTTTAATGTCATCGCACGGAAGCTGCTTTTCCAGGCAGTCGCAAAGCTCAATAAGTGCCTCTTCCCCTTCGCCAGTGCATACAAAATCGATCTCATCCAGTTCGATCAGTTTTTGAGGATTAAAAATCGCGAACACTCCTCCGAAAACAACGGAGATATTCTCGCAATCGGCTCGTCTGATCAAGTTAAGCCCCATCTCGACCGTGTCGTCCACAACAGAAACAGCGATCAGATCGGGTTCATATTCCTTCACGGTCTTTGCAAAGTCATCATAAACATCCTGTTTCTTGATCTCCTGACCGGCCTCTTTCACATTGAATTTTCTGACCTGCATGCGTTCGACACGCATTTCATCATTTGTCTTGTCAGTGGTCTTATATAAAGTCGCATCGAATAACTTTATATCGCAACCCTTCTTCTTAAGACATGCCGCAAGCAAAGCGATGTTGTTAGGAAGCAAGCTGACAAGCATCAGGTTAGGATAGACAAGTAGAACCTTAAGCTTTTTCATTTCGCTTCCTGTATTGTAGTAAAGATTCGGCTAACGCAAAGTCTTCTTCGTCGCTTATTTTGATCGACCTTAAGAATGTTAGCGGATAAAAGCCTACGTTGCCGGAAAAAACCGCATGCCCGGTTTTTTCATAAGATTCGACAAATGTTTCAGCTCTCCAGATGCATATCGACCATGCACAAAGCTGTATCGGTTTAAGGTCTTGCGTCCTCGGCAACGGCAGTTTCGGATCGAAGTTTATGGGCTTGTTGTCGCAAAAAGCCTGGAACTTTTCCTCGCGAACCGTAATCACGGTGTCGTAATTATTCTTAATGAAAAAGTCTATGGCACCGTCAATGTCTGTCCCCTCGATAAGAGGAGAGACCGGGTTAACCATCACAAGGATATCCGGATTTAACACCTTGATAAAATCGTAGTTAAACTCGTCGGAAGTTGTATTGTCTCCTGCAAGATTTATGTCGCGTTTATAAAACTTAATGCCATAGTCAAGGGCGATCTGTCCGATGACCTCGCTCTCTGAGTTTACATAGACCTCATCCAGCATTTCGGACTTTTTCGCAGCTTCGATTGCATACGAGATCAATGGCTGGCCATCTATGTGACGAAGGTTTTTTTGCTTAACCCTTTTGCTGCCGTCTCGTGCGGGGATTTCACAGATAATTTTTAGTGATGATTCCTTGCCCATTTATCCTCATCTTACGAGTGACCTATTCGATGCTACTTAAGATATTGCCGAAAGAAATCTTTGTAAACCGATACGATCTCTTTTTCTTTTATATCGGCATACTTGAACTGTTTTCCGATGTCATGGCAAAGGATCATCGTAAGATCCTTGCCCACGCGTTTCTTGTCACGCTTCAAATAGTATATAATATCCTTATCACTTATCTTTGAAACGTTAAACCGCGGATAATGTCTTCGGAAGATATCCTCAAACTCGTCATACTTTTCTTTTTTCATTATACCGCGTTTCAATGACAAAAGATCCGCAAACCCCATCCCAACGATCACCGCTTCGCCGTGACAGACCGAATAGTTGCTTGCCGATTCCAATGCGTGCCCAAAACAATGCCCGTAATTTAAAAGGTTTCTTCTGCCGGAGTCAAACTCATCGCCTTTGAAATACGAATACTTGATATTCAGCGTAGACTCGATCACTTCCTTAAAATACGGGTTGTTTCCTTTGCCGGAATAGTTCAGGTATTTCTTAAGCAGCCCGTATCTTCTTGGATTTGACATCAGGTGAAATTTTATAATCTCACCTATACCGCTGTTAAAATACCGCTTGCTAAGTGTCTTGCAAAACGCAGGATCGCTATAGATATAGTCCGGCGGGTAAAAAGTCCCTATCGTATTTTTGGCTGCTTCAAAATTAATCGATGTTTTCGATCCGATACAGCTGTCTGCCTGGGCCAGCAATGTCGTCGGGAAAAATACCCAGCGAACACCCCGAAAGATCGTCGACGCGATAAAGCCGCTGATATCCTGCAAGGTCCCTCCGCCAAACGTTACCAGTACATCGTTTTTCCGGAAATTGTTTTTGATGAGTCTTTTATAATAGTCTGCGATCTTTATATACGATTTATTGCCCTCTGTCGCTGGAATGACAAGAACAGGACTTTTGTCGACAAACCTTTTTATTTCTGAGTTGTAGAGCTTATAAACATTCGAGTCGACGATATAAAAAAAGTTTGCACCTTTAAAAGGCGACAGAAGTTCTTTCTTCTTGTCGAAAATCCCTTCGATAGTTTTAAAAGTGTAGCCCTTTACTTTCGATTCTATCTTCATTGTATTGTAAAACCTCCGTCAGCGATGATCGTTTGTCCTGTGATGTATGTGTTCAGGTCAGAGCAAAGGAAAAGGGCGATATTAGCCATCTCTTCTACGCTTGCAAATCTTTTCATTGGTATCTGTTCTGATAACGATTCTATTTCTTCCTGCGATAGCGTCGAGCTTGTTAACTCAGTATTTGTAAATCCGGGACAAAGCGTATTTACCAGAATGTTGTGATCTGCCAAGTCCAGCGCTGCCGATCGCGTCAAACCTATAAGCCCGGTTTTGCTTGCTGCATACGAGTTTCTTCCGCTTTTTGATATCACTCCCCAGATCGAGCTTATATTAAGGATTCGCCCGCTTTTCTGCTTTTTCATTATTTTGGATATCTCGTTGATCAAAAGCATAGGCCCTGTAAGATTGACCTGCATTACCTTGTCCCAGCTGTCTTTATTCAGTTTATCTATGGGTTCTACAATGTTGATTCCTGCATTGTTAACCAATATGTCCACACTGCCGAGAGCTCTAACATTCGCAAGAAAAGTATTAATGCTTTCGCTGTCAAGAAGGTCTAGCTGCAGATATTTCATTCCATCTTTTCCAGAAGGAACTTTTTCCCCGGTCCCTGTGGCAATAACGTCACAGCCGGATACCGCCAGAGTATTACAGATTGCTTTGCCTATCCCTCGCATGCCACCGGTGACGATTGCAGTTTTATTTTTTAGGTTCATTGTTATCCTGAGCATAAATTTTATCTACTAGTTTCATTAGTTTAAGGGCATCCTGTGAATTGCCGACAGGGATCGCCTTGTCCTGCCTTATACACTTCAAAAACATCCTGATCTCATTTTCCCACGAGGTATTGATGTTATAAATTCGTTTCTCTTCCCTATCCCATGACACCGCTGGTTTCTTAGAATAGTTTTTGGCCACCGATAATTGTTCTTGGCCGTAAGCTCCCGAGCTCGTAAGTAAACCATTAATAACGATATGTCCCTTTTCGCAAAATATCTCAAGCGCGAACAAATGACGCCACTGCGACATTGTCGAATGCAAAGATGCCACCTGCCCCATCTTGTTTCGCAATATAACGAAAACATTGTCTTCGAGGTCGGCCTTCCAATACAAATTCGACACAAAAGATTTAACCTCTTCAAAGTCATTGCACATCATCAAGAACAGATCAAGCATATGGATACCCTGATCAAGAAATATCCCGCCGCCCGCCATTTCTTTATTTGATCGCCAGTTATCTTCAAAGTCTGCTGTAACACTTTTTCCGTATCGACCTCGCATCCAAAGCACCTTGCCGAGTTCGCCGGAAGTAATATATTTTTTCACAAAAAGCATACTATCATGATGTCGATGGTTAAAACCGAACATCAGCTTCAAGCTGGGGTTTCTCTTTTCGGCTTCGATCATTTCCAGCGTTTGTTGAGAGTTTATCCCCGGCGGCTTTTCACAAAATACATGCTTGCCGTGATCCAGGCTCTCGATAACATATTTAGAAGTATACTTGTTGGGCACGCAAATAAAAACCGCCTTGATATTCTTATCATTCAGCATGTCCATATAGTCGTCGACTTTTTGAACGTCATCAGGTACGTCGTTACATGACGGATCGAATACTTTTGTCACAGAATGCCTTGGTATCTTATTTATGACTTCGTGGCGGATAATACCCATCTTGCCATAACCTATAATGCCGAAATTCATCAACCAGCCCCTTTGTTTATAATATCGAGAATTGCCGAAAAATTGATCTCAACAAACTCCTTCGCCTGGCTTGACGTGTGTGGCGTCATAAAAAACTTTTCTTTCGGTAATTTGGAAAGTTTGCCGTGGTACGGTTCCACCCAGAACACATCAAAAGCGGCTCGGGTATTTGTAGTCGTTAACCGATCGTAGAGGGCTTCCTCGTTTACCAGTGCTCCGCGGGCAGTGTTAACGACAACCGCATTGTCTTTCATCCAGGAAAGCTTTTCTTTATCGAAAAAATCTCTGTTCTCATCGGTTAATGGAATGTGCAGAGAGATGTAATCTGCCGATTGCACCGAGTCTTTCAATTCGGACACCTGATCGGTAAGAATATCGAAAGCCTTGACATTCATAAAGCCCTCTGCTTTCCTAGCTACCCTGCTTCCGATATTCCCATTACCTATCACAAGAAGATTTTTGCTGCCCAGAAAATCACGGTTGCGTTTTTTCCACTCGCCGACATCTCCCAGGTATTCGCCAAAGTTCATCTGCAGAATAAAATAAACTGCAAAGTTCGCAGTCGATTCATAAAGGACTTTGCAGGCTCCCTCAGTAGGAAAATAAACCGGGATGCCATGCCCCTTCAAATAATCGAAGGGGACATTGTCCCTACCTACACCGAATCTGTAAACCGCTTTAAGCTTTTCAAACTTTTCGATCTCTACCGTTTTCGCACCCATCACCAACAGCTCGGCTTCGGATGCATCCGTTGTAACATCAAGTTCGCCGTAACAATGTTCAAATGCTTTCGTGTTAAAATACGCTTTCATATTTACCTTATCATATAAACTTCAGAACCGATTATCGAATCCGTCATCGAGTGCAGGATCAAACCGTGCAGTGTTTCCAGATAACCGAAGGCCTCCGATTCGACCCATAAGTCGATATCTGCCAATTTTCTAAGCGGGTTGCCGCCGTCAAAACCGGACAAGCCGATAACCATTGCCCCTTTGATCCGGGCCTCTTCGCAGGCGTTTATTATATTAGCCGATGTGCCCCCGCTGCTGATCGCAATAAGAACGTCACCTTCTTTTACAAACTTTTCTATATATTTCCTGAAGATGTTTTCATATCCGTAATCATTGGCAAACGTTGTAAGCATCGGCGATCCGCTGATCGCAAGGGCTTTTAGACCGGCGTTTTTTGTCAGATCGATCGCCGTATGTTCTGCGACCGCTGCCGATCCGCCATTGCCGATCACATAGATCGTCGAGCCATTTCCATTCGTGGAGTTTAATAATTCTATGCATTTGTTTAATTTTGCAATGTTTTCGCTACTATTAAAAAACGCTTTGGATAATTGATCGAATCGCTCGTAATAACCATCGATCATACCGCTTTGTGATTTGTCTTTCATATTTCACCTTGTTATTTACAATATTTTTAGCATGTCATTCGTATAGAGCCCTGCGCGATCATCTTTAAATGGCAATGCTTGTTTTTGACGAGTTCTACCGTTACATCTGCCGCATCACACTTAACATCTCCCAGCCGGCCCACGATCACCTGAACATCTTTTAGCCCAAACTTCTTTGAATGAGCGTCAGGTTGTTTCAGTAACGACTCCTTTAATTTATAATATCTTTCAGAGCCCAGGATTCGGATACCTAAAAACCGGACAAGATCCTTTATTCCCGCTTTCGTAAATCCGTGATATGTCAAGATTTTTAAAGGCTTTTGTTTTTTGATGTCATCTTTGTTATTACTGATTGTTTTCAGGATAGCATCTGCAACGCGATCCGAGCTTTTGCCATCTATAGCATGGAACCAATCGCTGATTATTTGTTTTCTTTGTTCTTTTACCAACTCTGTCAGGAATGTTTGTTTGCCATTTAATTTGTCTTTGACTTTCTTAAACAGATCTTCTTTGCTATCAGCAGGTTCGCTTACTGCGGTAATGAGCTCATTATTCAGCAAAGGAGCCTTGATCCATTCCAGAGATACCGTCTCGACATTCATAAGGCTCGCTTCTATCGCCGTCGAGCAATTTCTCTGGATCAACAGCAATGCCGAATTGATCCATGGCAGCGATGTCCCTTCCTGCATCACCTTGATGTTCGATATTGTTTTGAATAGTTGATCGTATACCTTTCGGCTTTCAAACGGATGAGGACGCAATATGAACATCGCCTCAGGAAAAGACTCTGCCAGATCGCCAACAGCATTTATCATCTCGGACCAGACAAGATAACACTGACGTATCGATTTGCGAACTTTGGTTTCCTCAAGACCGACCTGCACCGAAACATTGATCTCGTCCTCGAAACATCGCTGGTACCGAGGAAATAAGTTTGGGAAACATGTGTTTACCAGTATCATAGGCTTGTTATCTGTTTCAATACGGGGCAATACAGAACGCCATGGCTCGACACAAAAATCAAAACGAGGGCTTCCGGTTACCTGTAGCTTTTCTTCGGGTAATATTTCACGGGCAACAAAAGACTCGTGCTGACGTTGTCCCCACAAACAATACAGGTCAATACTTTCAACGTTACTTCTGGCAACAAGATTGGTCAACTTTTCTTCGACATTTGTAAAAACACCGCCCTCTGTGTCCAGAACACCGACCAGGATACCGTTTTCGGAGCAAATTTTGATCAGATCCTTATTATTAGCTCTGGAATAATTAAACAACACTAGGTCAGGCATTAACGCTGCTATTTCTATCGCCTGTTGGTACATCGGAACCAGAAACACCTCGGCTCCCTGTTGCGCCAACGTCCAGCTAAGCAAAACCATGCCGTCAATATCCCGCAATGGGTTGTCAACTATTAAACATATTCGTGGTTTTTTCATAGGAGTCTTTTACTTTTACAGGCCTCAAACAGTAACTCTGCTGTCTCCCAGTCTTCGACTGTATCAATGTCCTGAACCATATATCGGGGCAGGACCAGCGGGAGAGTTTTTTCAGGCCAAAGCTTTTTGTTTTTGAGAAACTTCCCACTGTCAAGCCAATAGAATTGCCCTGCATCGTGATAAATCTCTTCAAAGTCCTGTGACCTTTTAAGTTCGTTCTCGGGCCAGAGCATTTCAAGATGACCGTCTTTTGTAGCCCTAAGTCCCCTGAAAATACAGTGCTCAAATGTTGTTACAGTAAACACCGATGACGCTCCGCTTTGAGTTAATAACGAAAAACCGTCTTGTATAGACTTGCTCGTTACAAAAGGAGCTGCTGCATAAATACAGCAGGAATATTTTACTTTCTCCACATGATCATTTAGCCAGTTGATTGCATGTTCCAATACGGGGGCAGTTGGGGTATTATCGTCTGAAAGTGAGTCCGGCCGCATAAAGGGAACCTCGGCACCTGCTTTTATGGCGACTTTGGCTATTTCTTCTGAGTCAGTGGAAACTATTACCTTTGTGAAAAGACCGCTTTCAATCGCTGCTTTTATCGAGTAATGGATTATCGGCTTGCCGGCAAAGTCCTTGATGTTTTTGCCGGGTATACGTTTGCTGCCGCCTCTGGCTGGGATTATTGCTGCATTCATTTGTTGATGCCTTCTTCAACATGTGTCCTGTCAAGAGCGGTTCCCTTGGAAAGGTCCTGGGAAAAATGCTTGCCGATTATCCCCTTTAAATATTTCGGTTCCAGACCGTTGGCCGGACGTATTGACCTGACATTATCTAAAGTTATCGCCTCTCCAGCCTTAACTTCTTTTACAACGAATAGCGACCGCCTGAATACCATGCTGTTTTTTTCATCCTCTGTCAGTCCGTAATAAACTTTTCCGATAACTTTTTCTGCGGTTCTTGCGTTATCAACAAGTAGCTTTAATTCATCCGGCTCTATGGAAAAAAAACTATCTGGAGTTTGGTTTTCTCTTGATAAGGTAAAGTGCTTTTCGATTACACACGCACCAAAGGCAACCGAACTAACCGAAGCGGCAATACCTAAACTGTGATCGGAAAAACCAACCGGACAATTAAATCTCTCCCGCATATCTGGTATGCTAGCAAGATTCATCTCTTCAAGTTTGGCAGGATACCCTGACACACATTTTAAAAGTATTACCTCTTTTGCTCCCGCATTTTTTGCCGTATCAACCGCATCCTGTATCTCTCCAAGGCTACCCATTCCGGTTGATATTATCAGCGGCTTGCCGGTTCGTGCTGCATATTCGATCAACGGCAGATCAACAAGCTCAAAAGACGCTATCTTATGCGCACAAATGTTCAGTTCCTCTAGCATATCGACACTTGTTTCGTCAAAAGCCGTACACAGAAAAAGTATCCCAAGATCGTCAGCTATATTTTTTAATTCAGGAAACCATTCCCAAGGCGTATAAGCTTTTTTATATAACTCATATAGCGACTGTCCGCCCCATTCGGGATGATCGATCATGAAACATTCGTTGTCGGAGTTTATGGTCATTGTGTCAGGCGTGTAAGCCTGAAATTTAACCGCATCGGCGCCGCATTCCTTAGCAGCCTTTACCATTTCTACGGCTCTGTCAAAATCCTGACCGTGATTAGCAGAAACCTCCGCGACTATCAATATTGAAGAATCGCTTTCTTTTTTCATGTCAAGAACACAGGGAGTCATTAAATAAACTTTCTTTGTATTTTGTCCAGTTGCTTATGGTGAAAACTAACTCAGTTAAATTTGTGGAGTTGCCAGACTCATCCGTCTCGATCTCGGTAAAGTGAAACTTTTTGTAAATTGCCAAGGCCGTAGAATTGTCGGAATAAACAACCGTCTTAAGAGTCTCTAAATGTATGTTTTCGAAAAACTCTTGCAACAGCATAAAGAGCATTTTTTTTCCTAAACCTTTTCGCCGATAACCCTCTTCACCAATATAAAAACCCCAAGTCGAAGAAAGATCCTCTTTATTTATATTATGAAGATAAATAGAACCTATAGGCGTTTCGCCAAAAAAAACGACCCAGAACTTTTGACGATCATTGTTCTTGAGACTACTTAACCACCGGAGATGTTCCTCTTCTGTTATTGTATGGTTATGCAGCATGTGATCTCTGACATCTTTGCTGTTACGCCATAGCCTGACTTTAAATTTCAAGTCATCTTCAACATCGAGTATGTTAACAAAGCTAAGATTATTCATTTTATAATTCTGACACACTCAAAGGCTTCGGCAAACCTTAATCCCGTTTTTACTCCCCAATTCTTCGCGTTCAACTCTACCGCCTCAAGGCTGCGAGGATGTGGATACTCCCTCATCTCCGATTTATAATACTCCAACGCCTGTAGTTTCAGCTTGACCGTTTCCGATATATCAAAAAACGTGTCCGGAGAAAAGCTTAAAGGATACTTCCATTCCGTAGACGACATCACCTCAAATGAGTATATCTCCCTAACACTTTCGCCCTTCATTGGCCGAGTCGCTGTTAGCACCGCTTCATATGTTAAACGATGATCTACATTCAAATCATTGGAATAATGGGTCAAGATAACATCGGGCTTGACCTTACGCTTTATCTCTTCAACTACTTTAACGATTTCAAGCAATGCAACAGAGTCAAAACTGTTGTCCGGAAAATCAAAACCAAACACTTCCTTAGCTCCGACTGTATGATTCGCAGAATCCATACAGCCTTTCAGCTTTTCGATCTGATTTTTTACCTCCTCCTGACTATGATCCCGTGAAGCAATACCTCTGCCAAGGATCAGCGTATAAACCTCATCGCCTTGCTGAACCATCTTCGCCATGGTTCCACCACATCCAAGTATCTCATCGTCGGGATGGGCCGCTACAACCAATACTTTATTTCCCATCTTTTATCCTTATCCGTGCCTGTGCCAGAATATAACCATCCTCTTTGCCGGCCCCGAAAAATTCTATTTTCAACCCCTCCGTTTCTACAAACGCCTTTGGGTACCCCTCCCCATCTAACATTCTTATATAATCGTAAACCTTGGAAACATCCCCTAAACACGAAATGTCACTCTGATCAGGTGTGCGTCGTTTAAAAACAACCGCTTCTCCCTGTTGGGCTTTGGCTTCGATGGACTCGCTCAGCATCTTGGGGATCATCTCGCCAAAAACCACCTCAGACGCCCTGATAAATATCTCAGTTGCCGTACCTTCCAAGCCAAGATCGCTCTTAAGATAGATAGGCCCTGCGTCAATATCTTTTACCACTCGTATCGCCGATATCTTTGTTTCCTTTAAACCGCGGACAATGAGATTCTGCAAAGGACTTCCGCCCCTGCCGAATGGAAGATCGGTCATGTGAAAAACAACACATTCAAAGTTCTCATAGATATTTTTTGGTATGATCCATGACCAGTGAGGAAAAAATATATACTTCGGCCTAAACTCGCTTATCTTCTCATACGCAAGTTCGTCTTTATCACTAATAATTTGTATGTTTAATTGTGGGTTATCCGAGATAAGCTTTTCGGCTTTCTCGATGTTCCACGATTTTATCGTAGCTATTATGATGTTGCTATTCTCTGGCATATAAAAAATTCTTACTTAAAGCCTTTCATAACATTAAACATCCGATCGATAACACTATCAACATCTTCATTGGCAAGGGATGGAAACATCGGCAGACTGATCTCTCTGGCATAAAAATCTTCAGCGTTAGGATACGCTCCTTTTTCAAAACCCAACTGCTGATAATATGGCTGAAGATGAACGGGAATATAATGCACCTGAACACCGAGTCCATTTTCCCTGAGCTTAGTGAAAATCTCTTTCTTGTTGCTTTTATGCGTATCCTTCAGCCTTATCGGGTACAAATGCCACGCCGATTTTACATAACTTTTTTCAACAGGAACGTAAAAAAACGGATTTCCCTCGAAGGACTGTTCATATCTCTTAACAATTTCTCTTCGCCTCTCTATAAAACCATCAAGCTTTTTAAGCTGTGAAATCCCCAAAGCCGAATGAATGTCCGTCAGCCTGTAGTTGAATCCCAAATATTGCATCTCGTAATACCAGCCCTTTTCGCTGCCTGATTTATCCTGTAAAAGGTCGGGGTCTTTTGTCACGCCATGGTGCCGAAACATCATTAGTTTGTTATAAAAATCTTCGTTATTTGTTAAAACGGCTCCGCCCTCGCCGGTTGTAATTGATTTTACAGGATGAAAACTGAATACCGCCATATCCGAGTATTTGCAATCACCAATTATGGTATCTAAATATTTTGCCCCTAAAGCATGGCAGGCATCTTCAATTAATAAAAGGTTATGCTTTTTAGCAGTTTTTGCTATTTCTTTTAATTCTGCCGGATGACCAGCAAAGTGTACCGGAACAATAGCCTTAGTTTTCCCTGTAATTGCTGATTCAATCAAGCCTGCATCTATATTGCCTGTGTCGGCTTCAATATCAACAAATACGGGTCGGGCTCCAAGAAATAATGCAGCATTGGCTGTTGCTAAAAATGTCAACGGAGATGTTATTAATTCATCGCCACTGCCAAGACCTGCTGCAAAATATGCCCCATGAAGCGCAGCTGTGCCTGATGAAAATCCAACCGCATACTTCGCACCGCAATAGGATGCGAGAGACTCTTCGAATTCCTTTACCTTAGGCCCTTGCGTCAAAAAATCAGACCTTAGTACTTCAACTACCGCTTTTATGTCATCTTCTTCTATGCACTGACGTCCATAGGACAAAAACTTAGTCAAATTTCATTCCCTTAATTACTTTTCGAAGTTGCTCTTGTGTCAACCATTCACTGTTTAAGTCACTTTGGTAAGTGAATCCATCAGGAACTGAGTCATATTTATCGTACTTATGATGTGTTTTATCGCTTACACGAAACTGTGGAACAATAACATATATACCATTAACTTTTTTCGTGCTTCTTGCCTCATCGCACGAGATAAGGCTTTCGTGGAGCTTTTCTCCCGGCCTGATACCGATGAATTTAAAAGTGCAGTTTGGTTCAACCGTTTTGGCCAGGTCGGTGATTTTCATCGAGGGAATAGTCGGGACAAATACTTCTCCTCCTTCAGCTTCCTGCAATGCGGTGATGACTAAATCAACCGCCTCCTCAAGCATAATCCAAAAACGAGTCATTCTTTCATCGGTGATAGCAAACTCTTTGATACCCGCCTGCTTAAACTTCATAAATAAAGGAATGACACTGCCGCGAGACCCTATTACATTGCCGTATCTAACAGCTGCGAAACGTGTGTTTCCACTGCCGTAAGCATTGGCGGCAATAAATACCTTCTCGGCAACCAGCTTGGTAGCGCCGTATAGATTTATTGGATTCACCGCTTTGTCTGTCGAAAGGGCTATCACCTTTTTAACACCTGTGTCTATGGCAGCATCAACAATATTATTTGCGCCTATGACGTTGGTATTAACTGCTTCCATCGGATTGTATTCCAGTGCAGGAACCTGCTTTAATGCAGCCGCATGAATCACATAATCTACCCCTTCAAAGGCCCTGTAAAGTCTGTCTTTGTCTCTTATGTCACCAAGGAAAAACCTCAATTTCTTACCATGCTTATCAAACTTTTTTCGCATTTGATACTGCTTGTACTCGTCCCTGGAATAGATAATGACTTTGCGTGGTTTGTATTCGGTTACCAGCCTTTCTGTGAAACTATTGCCGAATGACCCCGTACCTCCTGTAATCAAGATTGTCTTGCCGTCTAACATATGCTAATCTCCTTTTGAATCGATTTACTGAACTTCCAGACCGTAAAATAACCCACTATCCCAAATCTACTTAGACTCTGTCCCCGTGGGGTGCAAAAAAACCTTTAGGTTAAAAATTCTCAATTATAAGGCAGATAAAATTAATGTGATTATACTCGCTGAACAGTTTCAACGCCACTTTTTTTGTACTGAGAAAAATAAATAAATAAATGCCTTTTACAATACTGAAAACGAGCGAATCATCCGCGAAAACCTGTCGCAAAGCATAAGTAAA
>SDBV01008414.1_pt1 | contig 13926 bp, 9 predicted proteins | sample 2277081 | NCBI WGS metagenome assembly SDBV01 (sample SAMN10402039, study PRJNA504765) | marine sediment metagenome | isolation source: marine sediment core GS10_PC15, 223 cmbsf | place: Arctic Ocean: Southern Knipovich Ridge | collected 2010 | reverse complement strand
TCAACCTTGCCCATGCTGATCTTTTAGCGCTTCCTTTTACATCCTGTCTTTCTACATCTACATCACCATCTTCTTTTATATTATCCTGTTCTTCCTGTTTTTTACTCCAGCCTTCTGGCGCAAAACGAACAACATAAGGCATATTTTTTCGGAATTAGATTCCGTATCTGTAAAGCAATCTATACTTCTGAAAGATTACCTATATCAACATCAAATTTATATCTTATTCCTTTTGTCAATTAAACCTTATAATCACAAAATCCTGCACTAAAAATCGAAAAGTGTCCTTATAAATAGGCATACTTCTTCCTTGTTAAATAAAAACAAAGAACAAAAGTATGGTTTAAAATCTCCGGATTTAGCTTACATATTCCTTTATCTTTAAAGCAGCATTCTCTCCATCCATGGCAGAGGATACAATTCCTCCGGCATAACCCGATCCTTCTCCACAAGGGAATAATCCTTTTATCTGAATGTTTTGCATGTTTATAAGGTCTCTTGGAATACGAATGGGAGAAGAAGTTCTCGACTCCACGCCAACAATATAAGCATCATTGGTAAGAAAGCCTTTTTTTTTCTTATCGAATTGAATAAATCCTGCCTGCAATCTCTTGCAAATTTCTTCGGGAAGCCATGAATGGAGCGGAGAAGTTACCAAACCCGGAGTATATGAGTTTTGTGGGATAGTTCCTGATATTCTATTGCTAACAAAATCCGATAATCGTTGGGCCGGAGCAATTTGTCCGTCGCCGCTGTTTTGTTTGGCAAGATGTTCCAGGTAATGTTGATATTGTAACCCTGCAAGAACACCATGTTGATTATATCCAACAAGATCTTCCCGACGGATTTCTACAACAATTCCTGAATTTGCATATGGAGAATGTCTGCGGGATGATGACATGCAGTTAACTACAATTTCGTCTGCTGATGTTGCCGATAATACTATATATCCTCCCGGGCACATCATGCAAAAAGAATATACCCCTCTGCTCTCCACCTGAGCAGTTTGGAGGTAACTGGCTGCCGGTAAGTATTTACCCCTATCTTTTTTTTGATATGAAGCAATTAAAAACAGTATTTCCGGAGTTAATATTGATGGAAGTAAATCAGACTGGATTTCTTCAGGTCTTATTATAGAAGATGATAAAAATGATTTAAACAAAATTGATGAAAGCAGTAGAATAGGAAACTATGCCCTGTCCGATGATCTAAAAAGTTATGCTTTTGTAATGGACAAAAATAACATTTATACAATGATTGAACCTTTCGGATTACCTTCTTCCGGAGAATCTTTCCATTACCGTTTAAATATTCTTAATTCCGATTATACATTACTATATGCCCTGGTCTGGACTGAATGTGGAAATGTTATACAACTATGGGAGGATGGTGTATTTATAAATAATATTGATATGGGTGAATCTATTTTTGCAGAAGGAAATGTTTATGAAGCAGTTGTTCCTGTTTCTATTTTAATTGAACTACCGGAATTTTTTTATGTAGAACCTGCTGTCTGGCACGACCATAAAAATTCATGGGATGATATATGGACAGGTAATCAGGAAACATCAATAGAGCAGGAATACAACCACTATTCACTGGAAATTTTATGCAGTTATGCAGAAGAAATCACTTTATCAGATTACGGACTACTGCCAATTGCTCTTGCATTATCCGAAGGATATATCTATAAGATGGTACAGCCAGAATTAAAGCAGAGAGTTATTAATGACGGAATAGAAATGATAAGACAGGCTGATAAATCACTCTCATATTCTTTTGGCCGGCAAGAACAGATAAAAGATCTTGATTTAGCAGCGCTTCTCGTATGGGCAAACAGATCCACTATGTACGGCGGATACAATTCTCTTGGTTATAATTTCTACAGTGCAGATGGAAAACTTAATGTGGATGCATATGAGTTTATGGTACTCCAGCCCGAACTTTTAGACAAATGCAGGATACTTATAGAACAGAATAATTTACTGGATACAAACAGTTTGGAGAACACAATTTATAATATAGAAACATGGCTTATAAATATACAGAAATACAGGCGTGTTAATTTTGATGACATAGTTGAATTATATGAGGCATATCCGGATAATCCATATTTCGAAAATATGTATGAGGAATCTTTGTGGGAGCTTAACAATAATAAAACTATTATCGCATCTATAAACGAGTAGGAATTGATAAGGGCAATATTTTTAGCGAAAGTTTTCAGATAGAATATATATATAATAATGGATATTCGTACGGCAACTGTGTGGATATAACAACAACTGCTATTGCAATTTACAAAGCAATAGGAATACCAGCTATTCATTTCTACTATTCTTCCATAGGCGACGGATATTTTAAAGAAATCCATTCATTCCCCATGTACTATAATTCTTTAGATTACAGATGGTACAATTTTGAGAAAGGCGGAAATATAATTCATCCGTGGGCAAGAGGCAGCAGACATTTGGAAGTTTTATACTATATAAATACTCCTCAAATAGGATCTTTATGGCAGATGAACAAGCCCGAGATTATGGGCAATATTTTGTACTTAAGCTCAAGGGCTAAGCATTTTATTGTAAGTGAAAGAGAATGGGGAAACATAAATGCTAATGGATATTCGGGAGATGATTTTAGAAGGATCTTATTAGAATAATATTTCCTTATAAATGAATTATGTAACATCTATTAGTGAGAATTAATGGTTAACCTAAGAGGAAGTTGAATTGTTGTAAAAAAGCAATAAACTGCTTATTCATTAGCCCCTGCATTTCTAAGCAGTTGTACAATTTCTTCACGTCCTAACACAGCTGCCATGCTTAAAACTGTGGTGCCGGGGGGCCATTCTTCACTAAGAATATCGTGCTGTTTTGTTGTTTTTATAGTTACATCCGCGCCATTTGATATAAGCAGTTCTACTATTTCTATACGGTTCCAGTATACAGCCCATATTAGTGCAGTCCAGCCATCTGTATCCTGAGTATCAATTTCTGAGCCCACAGAAATTAAATATTCTGTTGTTTCCATCCTCCCTTTTAAAGATGATAACATTAGAGCAGTCCATCCATATTCTCTGTTTTTATAATTAAGCTCTGCTCCGGATTCTATTAATAATTTTACAGTTTCTGTATGCCCATACTCCGAAGCCAGCATAAGTCCTGTACTGCCTATACTGTCTTTTGCATTAACATCTGCACCTTCGGATAAAAGCCTTTCCAATTCCTCTAAATATCCATTTCTGGAAGCACTTACTAATTCATAATCCAGATCAATTTCAGCTTCATTTTTACCACTTGCATGAAGTTCTACTGTAAAAAGTACAAATAACATTATTACTAAAGAAAATGCTTTTTTCATATTACTGCTCCCATTAACAAAATATAAAACAACAAGGTTTGAGGAACTATGCCTGACATTAATTGGTTCTCCCAGTGAAAAGTGAAAATGAAATGGACTTTTATAGCCGTTTTTTTAATGCAATGGGGAAAACCTTTTCATTTTCACTATATGTAAATGATAATCGAAATTATGAGTTTTAGCAATGTCGAAATTATCCACCAGGAGCCAATTCAATAAAAAGCAGAAATATAATTATTAAAAAAGGCATGCCATCCTCTATTTCTGATCGAGCACCTTTCGCACTTTAGAGGCCAAGTCTTCTATGGAGAATGGCTTCTGGATAAAGCAGACATCCTCACCCAATATGCCGTGATGGGCAATGACATTAGCCGTATACCCTGATGTAAACAAACACCTCATGTCCGGATATAGGGTAAGCATTTTTTCAGCAAGGTCTCTGCCGTTCATTTCTGGCATCACCACGTCGGTCAGCAGCAGATGAATCTCTCCGGCATGCACCTCCGCCAGGCGGATCGCCTCGCTTGGTGAGCCTGCCGCCAGGACCCGATATCCCAGTGTTTCAAGGATAATTTCGCTCAGATCCAGCAGGGACGGTTCATCCTCCACCACCAGGATAGTCTCCTGTCTACCCATCACCAGTTCATGCATCCCTTCCGACTTTGTTTCTTTGACCTCTTTGCCTATGTACCTGGGAATATAAATCCTGAAGGTTGTGCCCTCATTCGGCTCGCTGTAGACATTGATGAAACCGTTGTTCTGTTTGACGACTCCGTAGACCGTGGCCAATCCGAGGCCGGTGCTCTGTCCCAATCCCTTGGTGGTAAAAAAGGGTTCAAAAAGCTTGCTTATAATCTCTTTGCTCATGCCGCAGCCGTCGTCACTCACGGCAATCAGGACATACTCCCCGGGAATAAAATCCGTGTGATCGGCGCAATAGCCCTCATCGAAGCTAATGTTTCTCGTTTCGACGGTTACCTTGCCTACCCCGGCTATGGCGTCGCGGGCATTGACGCATAAGTTTGCCAGGAGCTGGTCGATTTGTGACGGATCTACCTTGACCGGCCATACAGTTGCACCGGGATGCCAGGTCAGATCAATGTCCTCACCGATAAGCCGACGCAGCATTTTGAGCATCCCTTCAACAGCATCACTCAGGTCGATCACTTTGGGGGAAATCACCTGTTTACGGGCAAAGGCCAGGAGCTGGCGTGTGAGATCGGCGGAGCGTTGGGCTGCCTTATGGATTTCCTCCAGGTTGACATACAGCGGATGGCCCTTATCAGTCTTTTTCAGTGCCACTTCAGCATGGCCGATAATCACTCCCAGCATATTGTTGAAATCGTGCGCCACACCGCCGGCCAGTTGCCCAACGGCTTCCATCTTCTGCGCCTGCCGAAGTCGTGATTCAAGCTTTTGTTTTTCTTCCTCTATCTGCTTGCGCTCGGTGATATCTCTTCCAGCAGCATAAGCCGTGCCATCCGTCTGAGCAGAGGTAGTACGCCATTCAATGGTTTTATACGAACCATCTTTGCAGCTATAGCGATTTTCAAACTTGAAAAGAGGTTGGCCAGATTGCATGTTTTCGACTTGCGTTGCGGTTGCATTTTGGTCGTCAGGATGTATAAAGTCTATATACGGTCGTGATATAAATTCTTCTAAAGGACGTCCAAATATTGCAAATGCAGGATTTATTCGTTTAAAATAGCCCTCATTTACATTGAGACGACAGAGCAAATCTGGTGAAAGTTCAAAAATATTAGCAAGTTCCTTTCTGACCTGTTTGGCAGAGGTAATATCTTCAATCATACAGAGATGCAGCGGATGAGTTTTGGCCGCAACCTCTACCGGAGTAATTGTCATATTGATCCAAACATATGTACCATCCTTATGCAGATATCGTTTTTTCATATTAAAGCCTGTTATTTCTCCGGCATTCAATAAAGCCATATTATCCAGATATTCCTGTACATCGTCCGGATGCGTAATACTCATCCAGTCTATGACAGTCATTTCCTTTCTGGTTCTACCGGCGATTTTTGCAAACATTGGATTAACTTCATAGATCCGGCCCGTTAAAGAGTCGATTAAAGCAATACCTAAAGGTGACTGCTCAAATATTGTTCTATACTTGATTTCACTCTTTTTCAAATCATCTTCAGCCTGCTTACGCGCTGTGATGTCCTTAATAACACCGTACATTACATTTTTTCCCTGTAAGGTGATTGAGTAACTACTGAGTTCAACAGGAAAAATAGTTCCATCTTTCTTCCAATGAAGACGATGTGGGACATTTATCTCAGAATCCTTACGAATTTTGTCAATTGCTGCAGCCGATTCTTTAACCTCCACGCTGAATTTACGGCAGGACATTCCGATTAATTCATCCTGCCCATATCCGTACATTTTTGATGTTGCTTCATTGGCATCAAGGATATTGGTAGTGTCGGGATCGTAAATAAATATTGCATCGGAGTCTCTCTCAAAGAGAGCTCTGTATTTTTCTTCGTTTTCCCTGAGTGCATTCTCAGCCAGCCTGCGTTCCTCGATTTCCAGGTTCAGTTGATCATTGGCTTTTTTGAGGTTTATAGTCCGTTGCGCTACCTTTTTTTCAAGATTACCTTTAGCCTCTATAAGTTCATCCTGCATATACTTAATTCGAAACATTACTTTGATGCGGGCGGCAAGTTCCAGGTTGTCAATGGGCCTGGCAATGAAATCATCAGCACCAGCCTCCAATCCCTGGACGCGCAAATTGGGATCGGCGTTGTGGGTCGTTATGAGCAGCACCGGGATATGACTTGTTTTGGGGCTTTGCTTTAATAACCGGCATAGCTCAATACCGTTTTTGCCGGGCATTTGAATGTCACTTAAAATACCATCAGTCTGATGTTCCTGAGCAATTTGCAAAGCAATGTCAGCATTAGCGGCGGTATGCACGATACAGCCAGGGATATATTCCTTGACTAGTTGTTCAATGACAAAAAGATTGTCTGGCCGGTCATCAACAACCAGTAAAACCGGTGTTTTCTCAGTCATAATTATATCCTTTCAAAAGGTAGTTTAATAATGGCATTGTCATGACAGTATTCCTTTAGTTCGCAGCTTCATAATAATTTCACTAAGAAGCAGGTCATCAATAAAAGCAAGCTCCATTTGTTCGAGTGCGAAGACTGACCACTCGACATTCATTTTTTCTTTAGAGACGGAGATGCCAAGCATCGCGCTAATAATGCAGGAGGCCTTGACAATTGTATCCAGGCTCAATTTGTTCTGCTCTATTGGGGGCAGCTTAATGGGAGACACGGCTTCAATAATTATTGAGGGAATATGCCATTTTGCCAATAAGGCTCGGGATAGATGGGCATGCTGTCCGGCAATTTCTGAATCATATTTTATTAAACAGAGACAGTCATCAATCTCATAATTATTCGGGCCGGACTTGATCTTTCCATCAGCCAACTGGGCTGCTATAAGGCCAATAGGATGAAAAAAAGCAGCGGTAAAAACCTGGGACTGGCTTTCCGGATGCGACCTGGCGGCGATATGTTGGGCGGCAATAGCGCTTGCCAGGCAGTGACGAGACAGGGTTGTCTGGTCAATCCCTTTTTCAGACAGGCGGCTTTCGCTGTGCTTTTCTGCTGCCGCAACAACACAGATACGACGGAACCGGCCGGCCCCCAGGCTGAAAAGAGCGGTCTCAAATGAATCTATTTTACCGGAAATGCCGTAATAACTGGAGTTGCACATATGCAGAACACGCAAGGCCAGCACAAAGTCCTGATAAAGAATTTTCTCTACATAAGGCCAGTCAATCGTGCTCTTATGAATAGCATCAAAAAGTTTATTGGCAACCTGCGGATTGGGCCGCAGCTGATCCAGATCGTGGCTGAGATGCTTTAAGAATAGTTCTGTCAGCGGCTTTTCGCTGCTTGCCACTACCGGCGCCTCCCCGGCAGAGCGAACTTCCTGAATCTGTAGATCGCCGTTTTCTACACAGATTCGAATGGTACGCCCACAATTACCCTCTGTTTCTTCTTTGGTTACCGTTATACCCGCCTTTGCCAGCAAAGAGAGGGTTTGTGCGGTATTGTCGAGACCGATGGTATGTTTTTCATCGGCAGTCAAAAATGCGCCGCCGACAACGGTTGCCGTTATCTGTTCACGGAAAGCACCAAGCTGTTCCATTTCAGCAATTAGCAAGGGGATGCCGGTATCAGCATAAAAGGTGTTGTGGTCGCCGGCCCGAAATTCGCTACGGTAGCCGGGCAGGACTATGTGCAGCATACCTGCGATTTTATTGGTATCATCGTAGAGGGCCACGGCAACACACGATCCTACGCAGGTGTATAAAACTTCATCATGCGATGTAGATACGATCATCCCGCCAACCGCTACATGTCTTATCTTCCTGGTTGTCAAATTATACCATCCATTTTCGTACTTTTTCCTGAAGCTCAGCAGGGTTTATTGGTTTTGAGATGTAGTCATCGGCTCCCTCCGCCAGAATATTTTTTCTGTCACCTTTCATGGCCCTGGCTGTGACGGCAATGATCGGAATGGCTCTTGTTGCCGGGTTCTTCTTGATGATTTTTATGGCATCGATGCCGCTCATTACCGGCAACTGAATGTCCATCAGAATCAGATCCGGCATCTTTTCTCCTGCCATCTGTACTCCTTGTTCGCCGTTTTCAGCAATAATGATCTCGCAGCCTTCCTCTTCGATGATTGCAGTAATGGTCAGCCGGTTGTCAGCATTGTCTTCGACCATGAGGATAGTGCCGGCGCCGGACCGCACTGTTTTGGGCGCCGGTTTCTTAAGTTGAGTCCGGGAAGCGCCAACCAGTCGTTTCACACTGGCAACCAGTTGATCGCGGTCTGCCGTTCCTTTCTGGATTAGCTGCTGAATGTTATTATTGGTCAAATGAGCCCGTTCAGAGGCGCTTATCTCCTTTGCTGTGAGAATAAGCACCGGGATTCTGGCTGTTTCCGGCCGGGACCTGATCTGTTCCAATACCTGAAAGCCGTCAACTCTCGGCATCATAAGGTCAAGGATAATACCGGCAGGAATGCTCCGCTTAACATGCGCCAACCCTTCCACTCCGTCTTTGGCAACGGCCACTTCAAAACCGTTTTCCTGTAAGGCAGCCACTATCTGCTCACTGGCTATTTCATTGTCTTCTACCACTAGAATGTGGTTTGAAAGTGGCAGTTCAGTGGTGCTGCGTTCTTGCTGCCCCGCGAGTGCTCCCTCAATCTGATGGAGAAAGGCCTCTTTATTCAGTTTATCTTTGCTGATGGTTTTTACGGCGCTGGTCAAACGTTGTAAATCCTCCTTTGTCAAGTCTTTGGAGGTCAGTATAATGACCGGCAGATCCAGGGTTTTCGGATTCTCACGCAGTTGTTCAAGGACGCTGAAACCATCCACGTCAGGCATCAGGAGATCGAGAATGAGTAAATGCGGCGGGGATTTCGCTACCATTGCAAGCGCCTCTTTACCATTACCGGCGGTCTCTACAATAAAGCCTTTGGTTCCTAAAAAATTCTTTAAAAATTCCTGAACACCAGAGTCATCATCGGCAATCAACAGCCGCTTTGCTGGTTTTTTTCCGGATACACGCCGGATTTCCTCCAGCAGCAATTTATTATTCACAGGTTTCGGTACGTAGCCGGCAGCGCCTAAGGCCCATCCTGTCTCTTTGTCCTTTGAGACCGAGGTAATAATTATCGGAATGGCTACAGTTTCCGGAGCAGATTTCAGATGCCTGAGAACTTCCAGGCCGTCCATGTCCGGCATCAACAGATCAAGGCTGATCACGTCTGGTTGAAGTGCTTTTGCCATCTCCAGCCCTTCTTTACCGCTCCTGGCTAAAAGCACCTTATAGCCGCCTTCAGTCAGATAGGTTGACAGGGTGCTGCGGGCCTCTTCTTCATCATCAATAACCAGAACAGTGTGCGCTACGTCATGCTGGAAACTAACCGCAGTCGGGCGGGGCAGAGCAGCGCTGGTTTCTAATGGAATTTCATCACCTGAAACACTGGTTGGCAGGGTAAAGGTAAAGGTGCTGCCGGCGCCAGGGGCCGACTCGACCGTGATATTGCCCCCCAGGAGTAGTGCCAGCTTTCTGGAAATTGCCAGGCCAAGGCCTGTTCCTTCCTGAGCCCTGGTAAAGGAACCATCCACCTGACGGAACTCATTAAAGATAGTAGCCAGATCGTCAGCCGAGATACCAATCCCGGTATCTTTTACCATGAAAGAAACCTTACCGCCTGTTGCATTAACAGCTATGTTCACTATCCCTTTCTCAGTAAATTTTATGGCATTTGAACAAAAATTAAGCAGTATCTGGTACACCTTATCTTCATCAGAAAAAAGAAGCGGTATCTGATCAATACTCGTTTCAAACCGTATGTTTTTCTTTTGAGCAATTGGGGTTACGGTTTCTAAAACACGGTTAATAATCCGCTTTGCTTCAAATTTCGTTGGGAAAATATCCATACGGCCTGATTCAATTTTGGTCAGGTCAAGGATGTCGTTGATAAGGTTAAGCAGTTGGCGGCCGTTTCTGTCAATAACCTTGAGGTATCCCACTGCCTTGGCCGGGTCCTTGTCAACTCCTCTGCTTATCATCAATTGCGATAGACTCATGATGCTGTTTAACGGGGTGCGCAGTTCATGGCTCATGTTAGAGAGAAACTCCGATTTTAACCTATCAGCCGCCTCGACCTGAATACGTCTTGCCTCCAGTTCCGTGGTCTGGACCTGTAACTCGTCCCGCTGTGCCTCCAGTTCCTGGGACTGTGCCTGCATTTCGCTGGCCTGTGCCGTCAATTCCGTGTTTTTACGCGACAGTTCGTCTGCGAGGGCCCGTGTTTTCATGTTCGCCATCAGATTCGATAGCGCGGTGTTCATCCCGATATGTGTCTGGACGATAATTTTGCGCTGGATATCGGAATAGGCGCTGAGCGTAGCCAGCGAGACCACTGCCATGACGCGCCTCTCTATGATGAGTGGTATGGTCATAATTTCCCTGGGAACCGCCGTGCCGCCGGTCGTTTTGAAGGTAAAGGCGGTGTCGGGAGAAATGTCCCTGAGGCAGGAGATCCTACCGGTGGCGAGGGCCTGGCCAAGTTCGCCCTCACGATCTTCGGCGCTGAAAGACTGCGCCGCATCATCGCTCAATCCCACAGAGGTGAAATGTTCGAGCCTCTTTCCGTTTTCGCTGCGCAGGTAGAAGGCGCCAAGGTGAGAGTCTGATATTTCAATGAGCTTCATGAGCAAGCCTGAGGCAAACTTCTCCATATTGCCGGCTCCGACCATCGTATCAGCGACCTCGGAAGTGTGCCGCTGAATCGTCATCTCTGAAGCGAGCGTGGCGGCCATCCTGTTAAAAAGCGTCCCCAGAGTAGCCACCTCATCCACACCTTCTGTTTCACAACGGGCATCGAGGTCTCCTTCGCTGAATCGCCGCACAATGGCGCCGATGCCGGCAACCGGGCTCGCAATGGTTCCAGACAAGAGGAAGGAAACGAAAAGGACAACCAAAAGGGAAACCAGAACAAGGACAACCATGTCGCGCAGCATGGTGTTGATAGGGGCATAGATCTCGGCCAGATCGCGCTTCGCCACAAGTCCCCACCCCATCAGCGGGATATGGGTATAGGCGGCCAGCACCATTTCGCCGCGATAGTCTTTAGACTCGACAATGCCGGTCTCGCCCCCGACGGCCCTCACGGCGGGCACGGCGGTGATCTGCAGTTTCAACGGTGCACTATCGTGCCACCGAAGCGCGTTGACCGCAAAGCCGTCCTTGTTGACAATGAACGTCTCGCCGGTTTCCCCAGCTCCTATCCGATCCTGAAGCAATGGATACAAGTCATTCTCCAGGTTGGCCCTCATGACGAGTACGCCGATCAGTTGCTCACCATCATGCTCCAAACAAAAGATGGGGGCGGCAAAGGCCATTGCCGGTTCGCCTTCGGTTTTCGAATCGTAGATATCCTTGATGAATGGTTTCCTAGTCCGCTTTGTCTCGATGAAGTAGGGGTCTTCACTCTTGTCATCACCCTCGCGGGTTGGCTCGGTCGATATTAACACTCTGCCGCTGGTTGCTTCGATGAAGAACACCTCATGATAGGCCGAATAGGCCCCGAGATATCTTTGCATCAGGGTTTTCGCAACGGAGACCGTTTTCAGGTCCTCTGCTGTCCAGTCGTCTTTTGTTTTGTTCACGACCTTCTCAAGACCACGAATCTCGTCATCCCACGCGGCAACCTGCAAGTCGCTCATGCGCTCTTCCAGCCAGGCGTTAAGTTCCCTGACCTTCAGGTCGCGGCCGATCTCAAGCTTCTCGAACTCCCTGTTGTGGATGTCCTCCGACCGTTGAAAGTAGAGGATGGTGACTACGGCGAGCAGACACAGCATGGTCACCAAAAGAAACCAAAAGGCCAGCCGGGTTCTCAAACTCTTGAATCTGAAAAACGTATTCATTGTATTCCCTCCTGTTATTCGGAATGGGTTCCCATCTTAAATAAAATCTCCCCTTGAAAAAGGTCCGTTGTGTTAATCCTCTTCCCAAGTAATCCTTGGGACATCATAAAATCGACAATCGCCTGAGAATATTTGTAAATATTCAAGTCCGATTTAGAATCAAATATGGACTTGTTTATTGTGAGATCGGGGGCTACCAGGCCTTTCAAGCCCTGTATATAGTCTTCGGGAGTGATGTTTTTGACAGTTGCTATAACTTCGGCTGCTTTATTCTCATTTGTTCCGAGATAGGCCAACGCCTCAAACCATGCTTCGAAGATATTCTCAATAGCGGCTTTGTTGTCTTCGTAGAATGATTCGCCAAAAACAAGCACGTCTATGATCTCGAATGGCATGTCGGCTGAACTGAACAGAAGATTGCCGTCATGCTCGTTCAATAAGGTTGTAGCAACAGGATTAAAGCATACCAGAGCATCCACCCTTCTTTCTACGAAAGAGGAAAGCCACTTGTCTGCCTTAACATCGATTAGCTCAACAGACGACCTCTTCATTCTATTAATATCCAAAGCCCGATCAAGTAAAAACTCCCCGACAACAGTTCCTTCATAACCGACCCGTTTGCCTTCAAGTTCCGCGACACTTTTAACATCATTTTGACCGATGAGCATATCACCGCCCAGCGAATAATCTATAACCAGGACAACTTTGCACCGGAAGCCTGACCCAACTAACGAAAACACTTCATCCAGCGTAAGACCTGCTCCCTGTATCTCCCCATCTTTCAGTGCCTGCATCTCTTTTGTGGCAGACGCAAATCTTTTGATTTCCACCAGCACATTGTTCTTATTGAAAAGATCAGTCTCATCCGCCAGAATGAAAGGATCATAGCCCGTCCATTCGTTTATCCCGATTTTTATTGGCATTCCCTCCTCTCCCGGTTTCGAGCAGGATGAAACCAACAGAACACAACACAAGCAGATCAAAATCTGGAGTTTGGTGACGTAATTTAAGAAATTCATTAAACTGCTCCTATCTTTTTTTGTAAATATGGTTTGTATGGTCTATTTCAATAAAGGCGGATTTCTGGCTATCGGCAATCCATTCGGATTCCCCCAGAATCAGATAGCCCGAGCTGTTTAATGTCTTGATAAATTTTCGAACGGCCCGCTTCATAGCCGGCTTGTTGAAGTATATCATGACATTTCGGCAAAATACAAGATCAAATGAGCCGAAGATGCTGGCGGCCGGGGCAATTTTATCTGTTGAAGCGAGGTCATCCAGAGAGAAGTTGACCATTTTCCTAATCTCTGGCTTTAGTCTGTAATTTCCTTTGGACTGGATAAAATATTTGTCAACAATTTCGAGCTTTGTTTCGACCAGCTTATCACGGGGGAAGACTCCTGCTAACGCCGTTGTAAGCCTTATCTGCTCAATATCGGTGGCAAAAATATGCACCTTCCAGTTTGTGATCTCCCTTTCCAGCAGTCGGTGCAGCAGGATTGCAATGCTGTATGGCTCTTCACCGGTCGCGCAGCCGGCGCTCCAGACGCGGATTTCACTAAGACCATTCTGCCGCTTTGCTTCTATTATTGAAGGGAGGAGTTGTTGTTCAATTATAGAATAAACAAAGGGATTACGAAAAAACAGACTGACGCTGATGCCTATTTCCCGTATTAAGATGCGTGCTTCGTCAGGATCTTTTCGAAAATGGGCCAGATATTTTCCCGAGACGGTTAAGCCAAGACCGGCCATGCGGCTTTTAATCTTTTTTAATAAAAAACTACTTTCATAGGATTCAAGATCAACGGCATGATACTGCTTGAGTTCTTTGGCGATATCTTCAACAATGAGAATCATTTAAATAAGTTCCTTATATTTCAATGATAGAATAATTATAATCGACGTCAAGGATTTTTACTGTAAAATACAGTAGGAAAGAAAAATCGCGAAAATTGTATCCGTAACTCTATCATGGAGAAAAAAACAGCTGGAACCTTCTGTAAATCTTATAAGCCAGAATCAAAATTCAGCCATTACCTTTATAAACAGACAGACCTATCCCTATAAGATAA
>SDBV01008413.1_pt1 | contig 13926 bp, 8 predicted proteins | sample 2277081 | NCBI WGS metagenome assembly SDBV01 (sample SAMN10402039, study PRJNA504765) | marine sediment metagenome | isolation source: marine sediment core GS10_PC15, 223 cmbsf | place: Arctic Ocean: Southern Knipovich Ridge | collected 2010 | reverse complement strand
GATATCCCTATGCTGGAAAGTTTCAGTTCTGGCAATTAGTTCATTTAGAACAACTACCTTTCTTGCCTGCTCTTTTGAAGGAACTGTAGGATTTGATCCAGCAACAATATCTGTGAAAAACCAGAAAAATGTTTTTGTAAATGAATTAATGTCTCCTATATCGCCAATGTCTTTTCCCTTAAGGGAATCAATTAGATATGACAAAAAATCATCTGGACATAAATTTAAAATCTTAAAACTGTCCATGGATAATTTAACTTGGATTTTTAGTGATTTTTTCTTTATCTGTTGCTTTAGCCATTCTTTGGTTTTGCTTGATCCCTCCATCAGTGATAGTATTTCAGCTTCTTTTGTGATTCGGTCTAGTTGTTTCTGTATTGAAGAATCTTGTTTTTGCAATTTATTGTAGTATTGTGGCATTCCTTTTTCAAGATTGCTATTGCTACTAGATTATGATTGTATTATTGCCTGCAGTTACTCGTCTAGTTGATACCCTCGAATAATTCCTGCATCTTTGAGGTATTTCACATTTCTAACAAAGTCCTCATTTGTGATTTGGTCATCTACCCACCACTGGGCAGTCTGCTTGAACCAGTCAGGCAATCCAGCAAAGTCAGTTTGCTGGTACAATTGGTCCTCTATCTTTAGTTTCTCTCGTACCTTTGTCATTACATTTACCTTGTTTTCAGTGGATCCGTCAGCAAATAGCACGTCCTTCCAGGTAACATCGTTTTTGATTGGACCGTCTTTGAAGAGTACATTATGGTTGTCATTTTGGATTTGCTGATTCTGAACTGCTAATAATCCTAAGGCGTTTGAATAGTCCCCTTCTGTAATCTTTCCTATGGTCCACCATTGAGTCACTACTTTGCCTAACTCTAAGAGGGGGGCTGAAACATTTACTTCGTTATTTTTTAGTTTGCTTGTACCAATTGCCTGCTCGTATGGTGGCATTACAGAAAATGAATAAGCCATTAGTTCAAGTCTGACCTTTGCTATAACTGACGTGCATGAATCATCATAGTTATTTCGGCACTCATCATACTTTGTATCATACTCATGAACTAGATCCTCAATTACATGCATGTCATACTCTAGGAAATACAAGATAAAGTGAGACAACTCGTGAGATAAGATCCATACTGGATCAGAATAGTTAAAGTTTGGACAATCACAAATTATTATTGCGTTGTTTATGCTTCTGTTTGGTCCTGAATGGGTAAAGAGTCCACCCATCTTTTGGTCATTTAGTTCTACTTGTCCTAGATTTCTGGAATAAACTAGCACTATCAAATCAAGGTCTTGTGGGAATTCATATAGTGCATCGTACTTGAAGTGATTCATGCAAAGTGGTTCATACTTTGTATTATCAAACTGGTATGATTCAAAATATTTTTCAGTGATTTCGTCATATTTGTTAGTCATTTGATAGTCATAATTGCTACATACATTGGTGTCTGTCAGGTATACTAGCTGCCACTTTGTGTCTTCTGAAAAGTGAGTGGCAAATGCATCATTGATTGTAAATGAGCCTGCTGCAAGAACTGCAACTAGCACAGATATTGAAAGAATCTTTATCATAACTGAATCACTCCATTTGCAATTAGCCATTGTATGCCCTCAATAAAGTCCCCATCAGTAATAAGAGAATCTGCCCACCAGCCGGCGTTGTTTTTAATCCAGTCTGGAATTTCTGTTGTTGCAGAACTTGTTCCAACTTCAACTCCTGGGACATTAATAATTCCATTTTTAATCAGATACTCAATACCTGATACAAAGTCACTATCACTGATTTGCTGCTCTGACCACCAGGATGCGTTGCTTTTAATCCATTTTGGAATGCTTGTTGATTGTAATTCCTCAATTACAGGCTCTTCATATGTTGGAATAGGAGATTCTATTATTCCGCTAGATTCAACCTTGATTGCATCTAGGATAAAAGTATCAAATGAATTCAATACTGGATCCCATGCTCTAACTATAATATCAGTTGTAGCCATCTCTTTTGCAAAAATAATTTCTAAGACTATCTCTTTTTTGAGGCCATCAAGTTCATTTAGAGTAAAAGTAACATCTTTGAAGAATCCGTTTGGATCAATCACTTGAATTTCCTGCCCATCATTGTATTGAATTTGTGTGTCACTCTGATGAATCGCAGTGTTTGCATCCCTTAGATTTGTGTAAAGTGAAAAGTGCTGTATTTTATCTGATTCATAAAACATGAACTTTATTGTGTGTGGCGTGTTTATTTCTAATGTTTGGGTTTCTAGTGTAGTTGAGAAGCCAGACAATACAAATCCTTTGTCATTTATTACTAGAGGATAATCAAAGTTCTCAAAGAAACCCAAGCTCATTGGAGATATGGGGATGCTAGAATCGTGATCATAAATCATTTGCTCTATCTCTAATGGCACATCGAGCAGGCCAAGTTTAACTAAATTGCTTAGCTGTAATACTGGTGAGGAGTAAGCAGAGCCACCACCAGCCAGGCCTCCCAATGCATTAACTACAAGGCTTGGACGTACAAGTCCTCCACCTCCACCGCCACCTGAAAAGTCATCAGTTACAATAGTAGAAGGAGATTCTGATTTATAGGTAAAAGTAACAGTATCAGAAATAAGGACTTGGAGCGCACCATTAGCAGTATTTGGATTTGGGGTAACAATTCCTCGTTCAATAGAATTAGGATCTTGACCTTCAATTCTGATAAAATCTCCTTCAACAGCGTTTAGATTTTTAGATGCAGCATCAGTTGGACTAGATGAAATCGTCATAGTGCCCTCAAATAAAATAGAGTTTGCACTAGTCTCAGTTAACATCAATTCAATTCCAGATGGGGAACTAGTAGAGGTAACAGTAACAGTTATGGTTTGAATAGTTAATGCATCAGAGTTTGAGGCATTAGGTGTACCTGGTTTTCTAGTGTCACCTTCTGTAATGGTAACACTAGAACCTAATGGAATCAGACCAGTATTTTGATGAAATATTAATGCTGGCTCTGGAGATGCATCACTACCGCCAAAAATTCCGGTATTAACACCCGTTTCTGTTAGAACAAGAGATATGCCAGATGGTTCTGCATTTGATGTTACAATTACTGTGATTGTTTCTTTTAGTGCGATATCAAGATTCGAGTTCATATCATTAACTGAAACAGTGTGAATGTCTCCCCTTTGGACACTAATTGGAACGTCTCCGTTAACAAAAATAGTACGGAGGAAAATTGAGGATGAGCCTTGGTTAGAACCAAATGATGCAGTAATTGTATCACCAGTGTTAGCCTTTAGAACTTTAGTAGATTGGTCAGATTCTGAATCTTCACTAAATGTAATAGAGCTCTGGAAGGTTCCAAGAGAATTACCATCTTCGTTAAAGGTAAGAGAAATTCCACCTGTATCACCTGTTGATGAAGTTATAGTAACTGGTCCTAGTGTTCCAGCACCACTGGAGCTAAGTTCTGTTATAGTAATTGTAGCAGTATCACTCAGTTTGTAATTAGATGCATCAAAAACAACCGTTGTTGATGAAATTGAGGCTGACTTTGTAAATATATCAAAAATGCCAGGACTGAAATCAGACCATACGACATGAGAAGTAGAGCCAGTAGATGAGATCATTGGAGTTTCAGAATCTATACCATCAGTATTACTCAAATTAATTTTAGAGTCAAAGGTGTCTGCATTATCACTACTGGCAATTACAAAAATATCATCACCGCCACCAGAAGAGATATCCCTCCAAGTAACGAAAACGTTAGAGCCAGATACAGCTAGTTGAGGATCAGCTGATTCATTGGCAATATCACTCAAGTTACCATCTGATGGAGTTGATGGGTCAACAAAGTTGGAACCACTATCAGTACTGCGTAAAATCATGATATCCGTTTGTCCACTTGTAATTTTTGTCCATGTCACATAGACATTACTTCCATCTGCTGCGATTTGAGCATTAGCCTTAGTATTAGCTCCAGAACTTCCTATTGGAGTACTGGAGTCAGAAAAGTTTGCGCCACCATCAGTACTTGCTGCAAATCTAATGTTACTGTTGTCTTGCCAAACAACATATACATTGTTTCCAGACACTGCAATTTGTGGCTCACTGTTATGGCCAAATCCTGCTCCGCCAAGACTTCCGTCTGATGGAGTTGTTGGACTTGCAAAGCTAACACCGCTGTCAGTACTGCGTGCAATCTTGATTTTTCCTGTACCAGTTAAATCTTCTTGCCAAACAATGTATACATTTGCTCCATCAGAAGATGTTGCTATTCCGGGAGCTGCTGCAAATGAATTTGTATCTCCAATTTTTATTTCAGCATTAAATGAATCTCCAGCATTATTACTTGCTATGAATAATACATCATTATTTGTTTCCTCAAACCAGGTAACATAAACGTCATCAGTTGTTGAACTAGCTATCTTGGGGGAGGATGAGGTATTAGAGCTTAGTGTAACTGCACCACCTAAAAAGTCCTGACCATCATTATCTCCTAAAATAAATTTGATTTTGTCCTGACCACCATCAGCATCTACCCAAACAACATAGACATCATTATTTGAAGAAGAAAGTTGCGGAAATCCAGAGGTGCCACTTGTTGCATCACCAATTTCAGATGATGTTGCATAATTAGTTCCGTCATCAGAACTGGATGCAAAGCGAATTGTGTTATCAGTTTCTTCCTCCCATACCACAAAAACATTATTTCCAGATACTATAATTTGTGGATTAGTCGAAGTTGAAGTGGTAGAACTTAGATTTCCATCAGATGGACTAACAGGAAATGAAGTAGCAAGTCCTGCTGCTTGTGCTGAAGGAAATGGAACTATAGAGAAAATAAGAAGTAGACTCAAAAATATAATAAAATTTTTTTTAACAATTTTTGATTTTTTATTCATTGGATATCTCCACCAATAATTTATGAGAAAACTTGTACTTATTTACTCCTATTTTCATACTATGAAAAAATCCTAATAAAATATTTTTCTTAATTAGCCCCATCTCATCTTCAATGCGTGATAATCGTGTATTAACTATAGTTAGCAAGTTTGATAATATTTTAGCTGTTTCGATAAAGATCATTTATTTTAAATTCAAAAATGTAGAGGTGTAAATTTATTTGATCAGGGTTTTCCTTTGCCACCGCCGGCTTTCTTTACCACATCGATCATCTGACAGCCGCTAAATTGAACTGGTGGAACATCTATGGTTTCGCCTTCAAGACAGAGTCTTTGTTGACCATTTGCGTTATTGTTGGCAATATTAAGTCCAACGTCCTTTGGATTATAGTGAAGGAATACATCCTCAAATGGATCAGAATTGATGAATTTATAGTGTGTATTCTTTACCATGTCTCTTGAGAATTCGTGTTTAATGAATGCGCCTATTGGATTATCAGCACCTACCTGATCTTCATGCATAAGTATAATTGATTCTGGATTAAAGTCCCTCACAAAGATGTCTGTTCCTGCTGATTCTCCTGTACCAAAGAATTCAACGGTAAATGCACCCTTGCTTCCAATATCAATTTCACCACTGGGGAAATTTACCGTACCAGTTAACTTTGATGATGATATTAGCTGTTCAGTAAAGGCAGAACCAGCAATTACTGAACCACCACTCAAACATCTAATCAATACACCCTCATTTTCTATTGCTGCCATTAATTTTGCAGCTTGCTTTAATTGTTGACTTCGAGGACTGTCATTACCTAGTATATCAATAACTGCATCAAATCCAGTGATAGGAGAATCTAAGAAGGCTACGTCTAGTTCAGAACACCCTCCTTCTTCATCAACTGGTATTTCACCAGCTTCTTTAAGTGCTTCATATTCTGCTTTCAATGGCAAAATTTTAGCAATAAGGAATCCCTCAAAGGTTTCTGCTGTTGGTTCATCTCCACCTCTGCCTTGAGCATCACTTGTTGGTTTTAATGTAGCGCCGTTTCCATAACCACCCAATTTTTTAATGTCAAGTGAAACGACATCCCATTGGTTTACAGTTGGAATAATTTTATCTACGAGGTTTTGATCACAGCCAGGGATATCAATAAAGTGGACTAGAGCTGAAACTGATTTCTTTTCGACTCTATTATTTCCATTCCAATCAACTCCTGCACCAGTAGGTTCAACAGTAGCAACTCCCCCGACACCAAAAATAGTGTTTAATGTTCGTGGAACTCCCGTTTTAGGATCAGTATAGGTTGCTAAATTAACTCCATCTTTTTCAAGTAATTTGGATGTATCCAAAGTGTTTAGTGTATATCTTGAATAATCAAGAGGTCTAGTAGGGTCAATGTCAGGGAATTGTGCATTATAGTTCATTACACCAGTCAAATTTGGTTTACAATTTAATGGTCCTCTGCCACCATGATCAAGCAATAAGTTATGCCCAATTTCATGTGCTAGTGTACCTGATTGTTCATCAAGGGTACCTGTACCGCCTGCCCAGCTGCCCAATGAAATTCTAAAGTCATTTCCACCTTGCTCAGAATCACCTGAAGAACCAATGAATAGTTCTTGGTCATGTATAGATTGGCCATAGTGAGTAACTAGTGCCTTTAGTGGCAATATTTCTGCTGGAGTTCCAATACATCCTGTGCATAGTGCATTACCATTACCATCAGCAGTTCTTTCTAGAACAGTACCAAAGAACTGGCCCTTTAATATGTGGAATTCTGAAATTGACTGGAATTCTTCATGTGGCATTTGGTCATCTTGAAGAATGTGTAATACTGCGCCATCTGGTAGAGTACATCCAAGATTTCCACCTGGATTACATAATGGAGAGTCTTCAAACATTAAAACAACATCTTCTACTGCTCTGTCATCTAATTCATGGAATTGCATATTATCCAGCTCTACAAATATGTCTTTTCTATCAGGACTTGGACAAATTGGAAACGATGTATTGGGGCCACATGCCTGCTCCCATTTTATAGTTTTGATAACATTTCCATTTTCATCTTCAACATCATGAGTTATTCTTAATCCGAAATCTCCCTCCCAATCATCATGAATTCCATCACCATCTCTATCATAATTTGTTACATCTTTTACCAAATTAAATGTCGCACCAGTAGCATCATACTCAAATTCATTTGCCGAATATTCTTCTACACTAACTGTAATTGATTTTATTTTATCATCGCCATTTGAAATATTATAGGTAAATGTTATTTCTTCACCAATTGCTGTTCCAATAATTTTGTTTGGCCTATCTGAGCAATTTGGTTGTAGTCCTATTAGTACAGTTCCAGTAAAAAGACCCGAATTAAGAGGATCTTCGTTTAACTTGATTCCTATAGCTGCTGTAGTGCTTGCATTTGCACAGCTTCCACCAGGAAGATCACCAATACCCTGATTGGTTGGACTTTGCATTGTGGCTCCTCCAGGGAAATTTTCTTCAAGAACTCCACCTGCTTGAGCTGGATCATTTATTGATAATTGTATGTATTCGCCAATTTTGTAACCTTCTTTATCAGTACTCATAGTAAAATCAGTAGAAGTTACTTGTCCTTGGTTAATGTCTACAACGGTAGTCAAAATCTCCGCTTCATCTACAGGTGAAGTGTATGTTGCAGTAACTACATCATTAACTGAAACTATAAGGAAATTTGTAGAATCACAAGTGTTATCATTACATAGTGTAACAAACTCACCTACATTAGTAAATACTCCTTCATTAGTATCCGTTTCTGTTAGCGTTACTTGAATTAACACTTGAGTATTTGTATTTAAAACATTAAGAGTAATTGTATCAATTTCACCTGCATCAGCGTTTCCTATAAAGTCCCTAACTAACACAGACTCATCATATTTACCTGTCGAACCAATATTTGTAGTATAGTCAGGACTATTATTTAGAACAAAGCCATCTACAAATGTACCATCATGCCATCCCATTTCTAGTGGAGTGCCAGTAACAATGATAGTTTGTGTTTTAGTACCTAGATTTCCAGAAAGGTCAGTTGCAGAATAAGTAACTTCAGTTACTCCTGGAGGGAAACAGTTGAAAATATCACCAAAGTTAATTACCACAGGAGGTTCTTCACCATCATCTTCCTTACATAAATCACTTATTGCAGGTGCATTATTAGTGACTGTAAGAGCACCATCAATATTATCCTCAGCTGTTACGGGAGAGTTTTCTGGATTAATATCAACAGGAGTGTTTAGGCCTTGTGCAGTTATTGTGACGTCAGCTGGGATTGTAAGTACAGGTGCAATTGCATCTGCTAGTGTAACAACTTGGGTTGCAGTACTTATATTTCCTGAAGCATCAGTTGCAGTCCAAGTAACAGTGTTATCTCCAATTGGGAATCCTTCAGCAGGTATATCATTAGTAATGACTGGTGATGGGTCTACAATATCAGATGCAGTAGCAGGACCACCTATGTCTGTTTCACTTAGAACAGTAGATGGTTGTGTAGCAGGAATTTCAATGTCATCAGGAGGAGTGATTACTGGATCAGTGGTGTCTACAACTGTTACAATTTGTACAGCAGTAGATTCATTTCCATTATCATCAGTTGCAGTCCATGTAACTGTTGTTTCACCTAGTGGGAATACTGCTGGGGGGGCATCATTTGTAATGATAACTGGTGGGAAAAAATCATCAGCTGTTGCAGGAATTAAGTCAACGTTTAAACCACCTGTAGTGTCTCCTTCCTCAGCAAGGTCTTCTTGAACGAAAGTAAATACTGGCGGAGTGGTGTCTACAACTGTTACTGTTTGATCAGCAGTAGCAGAATTTCCATTAGAATCAGTTGCAGTCCAAGTAACTATAGTGTCACCTAACTGGAACACTGCTGGGGCATTATGGGTAATATCAACTGAGAAAATATCAAAAACGTTTGGATCAGCCAAGGCAACAGTTGCGCCACCAAGGGTATTTCCTTCTTGATTAATTTGTGTTAGAGGACTTTCAGTAAAAACTGGAAGAGTAGTGTCTTGAATTGTTACTAGTTGTTCAAAAGTTGCTGAGTTTCCTGAAGCATCAGTGGCAAACCATGTTACGGTGGTAGTACCAACTGGATATAATTCATCAGTTGGAGCATTATTAAATATGATGATATCATTTTCATCATCAAAAAAGTTGTCAGTTGCAGTTGGAGATGATCCAAGTTCCGCGTCAGCGATAAAAGTTTCAGGATCAGTTGCAGCTTCTCTAGTGATATCACTTGGTAAAGATGGGATATCAAAGGTGGGGGCTTCTATATCGGTAAAGGTAACAATTACGGATTGTTCGAATACGTGAGCAGGTTTTGCGTCAGTTTGCATAACCCATCCAAATGAATTAGAGGCGAAGTCTCCTAGGTCAAATGGGAATAAAGTGTGAGGGTTTGCTGCCATTGGTTGAATAAAATTTTTTGCAGTGGTTGAAAGTCTATAGTCATTTATTGGCTGGAAATCAGTTCCATTATGAACTCCCAATTCGATTTTGGTTGCACCTTGTTTTATTTCCGTTAGTGCATTTACCACGAGTTTAACTTGGTGAATGTCTATACCTCCAGTAATGTTAGGATTGTCATAAAAGAAAAGTTGATGGTCATTGTTTGCATCAGAAATTAAATGGCTGACGGTTGGATCGATAGTTCCTTCTACGCCATCAGATATGAGAAAAACTTTTTCTTCATTATCAGCATCTTCCCCATTCCCTGTTGGACTTGATAGTTGCCAATCATTTAGAGTAGGATCAACTGCAACAGGAGTAAACGTTCTAACAAATGTTACATCACCCGCAGAGACATTATCAGAATCTATTAAAAATGCGCTAAATGCTAACAATAATGAAATCGATAAAATTGGAAGTACTCTTCTAGTAACTATTTGTGTTATGCCTCTCATTGCCCCTTGTTGGTAATTAAATCTGGGGCTATTAAAGGTTTAATATCATATGCTCATACATCAGAAATTCATATATTAACAATGTCACACTTATACCGAGAATGCGATCAAAATAATAATTAATCCTCATGTATTTTAAAGACATGTAAATAAAAATTAATGATTGTTACCAATTAAATGATTTTTTTAAAAATTTGTATAGTCGCTCATTGTGAGGCTTGAAATATTCTGCCAAATATTTTCGAGTTTCTTGTCTCATAGGAGGATTATCTCCAAAATTGAATTTCGAAAATTCATTTAATTTAAAATTACCAAGTTCTAAAAAATCAAAAACTTGGTTCAGAGTAGATTGTGGAGATTGATAAAATTCTTCGCTGCTTAAAATTACAAAGTTTTCTTTAGGAAAAAGATCAAAATATTCTCTTAGTTGGTCAACATAAATTCCGCGAGTCAAGTAACTAAAATTTTGATGATTAAACGAGTATTCACCTGAAAGAATTTTTTCAGTTTGCCCATAAAGTCTCTCGTTTTCTTTCTTAATTGCATTCTCAAAAGTTTGTGATTCACATCCTATCCTGACTTCATGATTATAATGAGAATATGCTCTCTCTACAGGATCTCGTAACAAAACAATAAGCTTTACTTTGGGGAAAATTTTAAAAATTCTTTTTGCTGCAAGTGGATGGAAAATGTAATATGGTGATGCCTCACCTGTAATTAATTTCTCATCACTAGTTGAGGAAAATATAGGAAACTGTTCAATATACCAATCTAATCCTTTGTTAAAAAAATTATCAAAGAAATGAACTTCCTTATTTTTAGCACTAATAATTTGGGGATGTGAAATCATATAGTTGTATAAAGATGTGGTTCCACATCTTTGTGCACCAATAATTATAAAATCAATCAAAGGCAATCACGCATGATTAACTAGAATTTTAGTGTGATAAAAATTTTAAAATTTTTTGATGTTGAAACAGCATTACTAAAAATAATAATTGATTTTACTATTGTATTTTTTGCCATTTAATGTCAAATGAAAATATTTGTAGATGAGATTAAGAAAAAGGAATTACATAGTAATCTAGATTTTTAGACTAGACCTTTCGCCAAGTAAAAATTGATGTTTTTTTGGAATGTCATTATCTACTATTTCTGAACCATGTGCAATAATACTATCTGATAAATCAATTTTTGAGTTTATGGTACAATCATTCATTATTATGGAGTTTTCAACATTACAATTTTTTAAAGTACAGTTATCTCCAACAGAAATGTATGGCCCCAATCTCACTGCAGGTCCAATTTTGCAGTTTTTGCCAATTATTGCAGGACCAGTTACAAAAGAATCTCTAGATATTTCAGAACCCTTGCCAATTACAATGTTATCTTTAATTTCAGAATCATTATCTATTAGAAATTGATTTTCAGTACCGATTGAATCAAGTACAAGTTTGTTTGCATGAATGATATCTTCAGGAGTTCCAGTGTCTTTCCACCAACCAGTTACGGTATCATACTCAATCTTGTTTCCTTGATTCATTAGCATATCTAGCGCATCAGTAATTTCAAGCTCTCCACGCCATGAAGGTTTTAGGTTATCAATAATATCAAATATTTTTGGAGTGAGAAAATAAATCCCAATAACAGCAAGATTTGATGACGGGTTTTTTGGTTTTTCCATAATTTTTTTTATCTTGCCAGGATTGTTTTTATCTAGCTCTGCAATTCCAAATCTTTGCGGCTCATCTACTTCGCACAACAAAATCATTGCATCTGAATCTGAAGTTTCAAACTTTTTGGTATAGTCTATAAGGTTTTTTCGTAATACATTATCTCCTAGATAAACGATAAACTTGTCATTTCCGATAAAATCTTTGCACAATCTGATTGCATGAGAGATTCCCTTTGGTGCATCTTGGTAAATGTAAGAAATCTTTAAACCAAACTTTTCGCCTGTTCCGTAATATTCTTTGACCTTTTCTGGATACACATCACCGATAATAATTCCAATCTCTGTTACTCCTGCAGTCTTTAGGTCCTCTAGTGCATATTGTGACATTGGTTTGTTTGCAAATGGCAGGAGTTGTTTTGGTCCTGTGTGCGTTAGCGGTCGAAGTCTTGTGCCGTGACCACCATGCAGTATTATTCCTTTCAATACAAAAACTGTAATTTTTTATTCTAATATAAAATAGATTATTTTTAAAATTATTAGTCATATGGTTCGATATGAAGGATATTTTTTTGATGATAGTCTAACCAACTAGAGTAACATCCTACCAAATAAATTCAGTTTAGAATTAATTTTTTGTAAATAAAACTAGTTTTTGGTCTCCTGGTTTATTCCAACCATTGCAGGACTTGCAGATGATGGAGTGTATATGGTAAAGTACAGAGCTAACAGAGATTAATTCTCTTTTCTTTTTGTTTTTCTAAATTAATTTGAAATTATTTTTTGGACCTAAATTTGAACCAAAATTTTTGAAATTATTTTTTGGGAAGGATGGTCTGAATCTTTGTCCAAGAATTTATTGTGTCAATTATTGTATTGGGCCTTTTTTCAATATTATTCAAAGATAAGGGATGTGATTCTAGGTGTCTTGTAAAGCGAAATGATTTCCGTAAATGTAAGGTAAATATCGTTTATGAAACTATCCTTATTAGAAATTTCTTCAGCATTCATTATTAATTGTTCTATTCCATTTCTATCAGAAAAATTGAAATCCGAATTTGGCTCTCCGGCAAATACTATTGGCAAAGATAATCTATACATATTTTCAGCTATGATTTGATTGCCTCTTGGACCTGTATGTCCTTGGTCGAAGAAAATGGGTTCTTTAACATCGTTAAATATTCCCCTTAGATCTTCAGTTAAGGAACAATGATCTTTCAGTACTTCTAATTCTTTTACAAAGGGAGGATAATATTCTATTAATTATCTATCCTTTAATTTGATAGACTACTGATACTCCTGTTCTGTAAGTATTTTTTTACCAGTACCAACCTGTGGTTGCAAGGTAATTATTGTATCATATCCATAGCTTTTTCCTAATTTGCAAATCCCTTCCCATCTTTCTTTCCATAAGGTTGCTGATGCCTCAGGATGATTTCTCTTTACTTCAATCGAATCATTTATGCCATCGTATACAATGAAAAGATTGGGTTCGAATTCTAAAAGTTGTTCTTTAACCATTGCGGCTTCTTGTAATGACCATCGTCCAGGCCAACCAGCATTAATTACTTCAACTTTAAAATCCAGGTTAGAATCATCAAAGCTTTTTTCCAAGTAATATGGAAAAGTTTGATTGTCTAAAACCCCTGCACCAAATGTAGTAGACCCTCCTAAAACAAAAATTCGATAGGTGTTTTCTGTTTTATTTTTTGAAAATTCTGCCCCCCTTAACCCCTCACTGTTTATATTTACTACATTTTCATCAACACCCCCAAAACCCCGACCTATCCCAGTTCCATAGGTCTCAATTAATCTCTGAGATGTAAAACCATATGAAATACTATCTAGACAAACTTTCCTATTAAGTTCGGGATTGGCTTCTTTGAAAATTTCGCTTTTCTCAAAATCACACTCATAAAAAAAATACAACCAAATATTTACCAAAATTTCAATAGTTATTAAAAAGGTCATTAGTAACAAAAAAATTACGATAAACTGTTTTTTGTAAGAAACTTGAACCGACATACTCAAAAGTTCAAGTAAAACGGTTTGGTATAATTTAATCTGTTAAGTTCTATCATTTTTTCCAACAAAAATGTAGTCCGCCTTGTGAACCAGTTCTAGTCACATATAGAAATTATAAGCCATTTTGTTTCCATTAAATTTAGGAATAGACCCAACAAGAGAGATCCCTTCCTCATCAAACCATTTTTTTAGGATTTGATGACCATAATCATCTTCATGTGGATGTTCATATTGATCCCTATACCATATGTGCTTTCGTTCTTACGTCCAAACTTCATGTCTTATTCGAGGATCTATCCATCGCATTTTTCCTCCAGAAATTTTAAAAATTTTTTGTCGACAATGAGTTGAAAGTCTTCCCCAAGGATGATACAAACCAACTATTAT
>SDBV01008412.1_pt1 | contig 13927 bp, 12 predicted proteins | sample 2277081 | NCBI WGS metagenome assembly SDBV01 (sample SAMN10402039, study PRJNA504765) | marine sediment metagenome | isolation source: marine sediment core GS10_PC15, 223 cmbsf | place: Arctic Ocean: Southern Knipovich Ridge | collected 2010 | reverse complement strand
TTCTAATATTGCTCGTGGAATTGTTACGATGCTTTTTTTATTAGGCTCATAGAATAAATATTTAACGAATTATTACAATGTCCCTATCATGTAAATGAAGTTCTGTTCTTCTAGTCTCTATTTGGTAAACAATTCTTATAGATTTCATAGTTAATTCATATACTTCATCAAAACTAAATTGATGATCTTTCATAATTTCAAGTCCATTATGGACTATTCTATGTCTCAATTGCAATAAACTGCCCACCCTATTGGTATCAAAAATTTCTTGCCATAAGATACCTGTTAAGGTTGGCAGATGGATCCCTATTAATCTATAAGCTATTTTAAGATTATCTTTATTCTGAAAATCCATTCGGGGTTTTAACATATCGCTCAATTTTGTATGAGCAGCTAGAGGAGTTAAATAAAATCTACGATAGAAATCCTCTAAATTGGAGCTATCTAATCTAACCAAATCAAATTTACTAGAAGCTGTTCTAAAAACTGATTCACAATAAATTTCAACTGCCGTTGCTAAAAAAATTATGAGAGATTGACATTTCCCTATAAAATTAAGATCTATTCTTTTGGCATTGAAACTAGCGTTAATAGGAGAAGAGTCTAGTAAGTCTTCAGTATATTTTAAATCAATAAGAAACAGTGCAATTTTATTGATATTCAAACTGAAGTTAAGATATTCCTCTGTAAATTTATCCCAATTACTTGTTGATACACTTGTTTGATCATAATGAAATTTATTGGTATCCACATCCAATAAGATATTTGAAATTTTAGGTATTTTATAATTTATTATTCTTTCCCAGAAATTTTCCATAATATCAATTCACCTGGATTATATTTATACTTACATATATATGAGTTGGTAAATTCTGAAACCTCATACCCCATAAGAAATTTTTTAAGATTCATCTAAAATAATTTATCCTCAGACATAATCCAGTTTATCAATATTGATCGTGTAATCAATGTTGTATTTATCCTATCCCAATAGTCATCTTTTTCTGGATCTATTTCATGTGCTCCCGTTAAAAAGCGCTCATCAGAAAGAAGTAGCATTCCTTGATGCACAATGGATGATCTCAAACCGTACAATTTATTCAAATATTTTTTATGACCAGCATCATTTTTACCCAAAAATTTCTGAGTAAATAACAAAAATTTTTTTCCTACTTCAAACATTTGCTGCCCACATTGTTTACAATGTTTTATCTTAACTTCTTTACAATAAAAATTAATTAAATTCTCGATTAAAGAAATCATTGAAATGAAAGAGAAACTCGGGTACTCAACTTCTAATTTAATTCCGTCATAAAATAATTTTAATGCCTTTCTAGCGATTTGTTTCTCCTCACTCTCCAAACTATAATATATCTTAATAACGTCTTCCCAATATTCTGGGATTAATATTTCATCAACTATTCGATCGATTCTGCGAAGGTTCTGAAAGAATTCAGGCTCCCCAATCTTTGGAGCTTTCCTGAAAGATTGATCAGAAAATTGTTGTAAAGATTCAATGAATTCGTATCCCCATATGAAATATTTAAAAACAAGAGTAATCAATTCAACAAACTCATTAATTATTCTATCTAAAATCCCCATCCCTTTCGGAGATCCAAATCTGAAGTAATTTTCTTCTTGATCTACTTGAAATTCTAAAATCAGAGGGTATATTCTTTCTGAAATTGGTAGATCTTCCTTAAATTCCGTTTCCTCAGGGTAAATCTGAAAAAAATCTTCTAATATTATTAGCCCATTCAATGGCTTCATACTAAATAAATGTACTTTTTCTATCATGAATCTTCCACCTTTTTCTTCAGATCTTTTATAAGTCATCTCATCACATTTCCTTTTTTCTTAGTTCTAATTCGCTGAAAACTTACTTTTTAAGTTGGTTCTAAATTGAAGTATTTTAACTTGTAAAACTTTTCTCCATTTTTCCCAACATTGTAATCCAACATTCCTTTATCTACTAATAAATTTAATCTGTTTCTAACCTTTTGGTCGTATGTTCTAATGTTAGCATTCCAGTCAGGGGACTCAAGATTTTCAACAAAATCTCTAAGATTACGAGGTTCATTTTCAGTTTCAAAAAACAAATCCAAAATCTGATAATCAACTAAATCTAGGTTCCTGTAATCAGGGATAATTACATAACTGAATGTTCGATAATCAAAATCTAAAATCTCATAAGGAAATAGTTCATACTTGGGGGAATTTAAACCATCTCGTAAAAGTATCGAATGTAGATGGAATCGTAATGGAGTGAGGTTTAGATATATTAACCAACCTGAATATTGTTCTTCTAATTTTTTACGAAGGTTTTTAATATTTCTTATGATTTCGGGGTATCTTAAAGATACATTGAATTTCTTAGGTTTTTTCTCGTAAATTAATCGTAAAGATCCTTTTAAAAACTGAATAGCTTTCTCATCCTCTTTCTCGTTAAAGAGAATATATAAAATATCATCGATATATTCCCCTTTCAAATTTAATTGTCTAATACGGGCCAAGTGAATTGAAGGACTAAGTTCGCTGTCTGAATGTTCATGATTAATGGGAATTAACTCAAGTATTTCTGATCTCATTTATTCTTGTTTCTCCTTTTTTAGAACAAAATCACTAAAATAGTTGATTCTTTTGAAAGTACTTGTGAGTTCTTTCGGATCTTTGATAGGTTGGAATATGTCACTATTAGGAAAAGCTTCCATAACTCTGTTAAACTCATTGTGTACATTATCTCTGTCTGTACGGACCAATATAACTATTATCCAGAATATATTTTCGCTAACCTCTCTAATTGCTTTGAGAAAATCGAGTTGTGTATCAAAGTCAAAACTATTAGTAGTTTCATCAATAATTATAAACGCATGGAATTGTTTGGCTAAGGCAGTCATAATGCCTAATGCAACTGAGGCTTGCTCTGACCCACTAGGATCTTGAATAGGAATCTCTACACCTCCTTTTTTTTTTAAATACGGTTTTAAATATATATTATCATTGCTATCGTTGCGCTTGAAAATTAGAAAATCTTCCCCCGTGATTTGATAATAGAAGTGCTGAGCGTGTTTTATAATATCATTCATAAGATTTTGTCCAATTTTGTCTAAGTGGATATTCTTCTTTATTTGATTACACACTGTTTGAAGTGTCGGCAATATGATGTTTTTTAGATTTATATTGAGAGTCATATCCTTGCATAGTTTTTTATATTTTTCTTGATTTTCTGATACCATCTTTGATATTTTGACTACTACGTCGTAAATATAAGTTGAATACTCAAAAGACTTATCAAGGTATTCGGAAAATAATTGTAGATTATCAAGTAATGAATTACTCTCAACGTAATCAAGAGCCATTGAATCATGCTCTGATTTTAACTCTCTGTCTGAATCCGATTCTATTAATTTTAGATTTTGTTCGATACTTTTAAAATCTTTAAGTTGTCTTTTGGTGATTTTTAAATTCTTAACTATAAATTCTACAGCTAAAGATTTGTAGCTGGTTATTTGTTCCCTCCAAGACTCTACAATAACATTCGCTTCTGAAAGTTTGTTAATAATCTCAGCTAATTTTCCAAGATCACTTTTTAATAGATCTGAAGTCACTTCTAGTGTTTTTTGAAGATCACTTAATTCATTTAGCTCATCGATGGTTTCATTTATGTCTTGCGTGAGCTCTTTTATGAGCTCTTCTGAGACTTTCTCATCTCCTGGAGTCAGTAATGGATGTAAGTTGACATTAATTGATACAGGATTTTTTTCTTTTATATACTTTTTTAGATCTTTAATTGGCATGTATATTCTAAGATCTCTTCTACCTCCCTCTTCTTCTACTCTTCCTTGTAATGAATAAACATTATCAGTTGGATCAAAAAAAGAGGGATTTTCTATTTTGCTAAGTTGTCGAGTATAATCTAGTATTTTAATAGGAATCTGGGTAGCTGTTATTTGGTTTTTCTGTAGAAGCTCATTATTCCGCAAATATTGAATAAGAGCACCCTTAAAATTTGCAATTATGGTATTTACTTTAGAGGGTATATCACACATCTCTTCCTTATTTTTTATATGTTCTAAAGAATAATCCTCCAATATTTTCGTTGTATTAGTATCGAATAAGTATCCAAGGTCTATTGAAACTTTGGATAACTGCTCTTGGGATGGATTTTTTTCAATTTGCCTATGAATTTGAGACAATTTAGAATTTAAACCATCTAAGGTTTTCTTGTCACTTAGGAAATTTTTAATAACTTGTTCTAACTTGCCTAATTGCATAGCACCTAGGAGATTGTTGAGGTTCTGATACTTTTCCTTTTTAGGAGAGTTGAGACTTTGAAAATTTGAGATTTTATCAATATCCTCTTTTATTTCTTTTTGTTTTACTGAGATGAGATTATGGAATTTTGTAAGATTTTCTTCAAAACTTGTATCTAGCTTAACAACTTTAACTATTTCTTCCAAAACATTTACATCACTAGAATCTACTTCATTCTGATCTATAAGCATTTGAATGTCTTCTAAGAAGTTGTTAAAATCCTCAAGTAAATAAAGGTTTTGTTTCTCTAATCTTTTAATTATAGTAGTAGAATCATTAGTAATATCATCAATGGCATCATCCTTATTCTTCAAATCCTCATAGAGTAATTTTTTAATACTTTCATATCCACCACCATCTTGAGATGTTAAGCCTTGAGTTGCATTCTTAAATTCTTGGAGATTCTCAATTGCTATTAATCTATCAATTATTTCAGGATATAATTTAAGTTCATGAAGTTTCTCATTAAAAAGACCAGTATTTTTGTTAGCTCCTGCAATCAGAACTTTTGTCTTAGGTATGATGTCAAGACGGTTGCTCTTTAACCAAATACTTTTTCTCTTTGCTGGTGGTAATTTTTCAATCTCTATATTTGTAGCTTGTGCTTCAGAAAAGGTTATATATTCCTCGGATGAATTTATTTCTCTAACAATTCTATACAATCTACCACTGAATTCAAATACTAATAAAATTGAACTGGCTGCTTTATCACCTAAGATCTCTTTCAATTTAATTTTCTGCCCTCTGAATCCCTTAAAGGCATACTTCAGAGTTTTAATGAAAATTGTCTTACCAGTACGATTATACCCATAAATAATTACTAGATTTGATTTAAATTTAAGATTCGTTGTAAGACCTTCAATATTCTTTATATTGACTGAAACTAGTCTAAGATTTTTTTCGCTAACACTTGACATTTTCTATTTACCTCTTCTTTGTAAAGTTTCTTCTAAAATATTGACAATATCTATGAGTGAATAATTGGACTCTAAGATTTCATTGAATTGAGGAAGACTCTGTTCGACAATATTAGAAATATATTGATGAATACTTTTTCCTTCTCGTCTATGAAAAAATTTATTATCCTGAGTCTTCATCCTTTGGATTATCCTAACTAGATCTTCATTTGAGATTTCAATCTGCTTGTCTTTGAGTTGATCTTGGATTTCATCTACTTGCTCAATAGTCTTAGTAAAGACCTTTTCGATATTGATAATCTCTTCTTCATCCTCTAGTTTGTTAATAGAAAGTGAGGTAGTTACTAAATCTTTTTCTTTAATATCTACCATATATAAATTATCAAAATCATTGGTTATTATTTGTAATATCCTGTCTACATCAATTTTGTAGAGATTTTCCATGTTTCCGGTGAAGACAGGGATAATAATAATTGCTCTAATTGCTTCTTTTCCTATAAGGAGAGAACTAACCTCCTCTGCAATTTTCCTCCAATCAGTATCTATCTGTGAGAGATCATTATCTGTTACATTGTATAGAACTTCTACTGTAGGCATCTTAGGTTTAAAAGGGATAAACTCATGAGTTATTGTTTCACTATCAAGTAATAGATATCCATGAGGGGTCTTCAATTTAGTCTTAGGGACAAGTTGACCTCTCTCAAAAGAAAAATTTTGAATAGAACCGCTTCCCATCGAAATCCAAGTAGGAATTGATGGTGGTACAAAAACTATGTTCTCAAATTTAAACTTTTTCTTATAGGTATGTTCGTGTCCATTTAACGTCAGATCAAATGATGTTGAGATAACTTTGAGCAATTTATTCTCTAATCCAATATTCCCTTTTTTAGCAAAATCTAGATGTGTAAGAAGTATGTTTTTCTTATTGTGGTTAGGATATTGACTGACAGCTTGACAAAATGTATTAAGTTTCCTTTCAATTTCTAAATAACTTTCATTTGTATCTATGTTGGCAAACCAAAATAATAGGCTGTCAGTTTCTAAAGGATTATCTTCAGCAAGTCTTTCTACTTGTTTTAGAATCTTCTCTGATTCTGTCTCCATATAATAAAAATTATCAGCTGCTTCGGAAACACTTTTTAATATATATTTATCCTCATGATTCCCTAATAATGAGTACCAATTAATTTTAGTACTCTTTATAATTTTCACAATAGAAACTTGATGTTTGGAACCATCAACATAACTTATTGGATGTCCTTGAAAACGAAGCTTTTTATCAATGAAATCTCCTAAGATTATAACACAACAAGGTTTATAACTCATAAAATTCTCTACTAATCTTTTAAATTCACTAATTTTATCATAATCTCTATGATATGAATGAATTAAGTGTGTATCAGCAAGAATTACAATTTTATCTATTATTATCCACCTCTTCTTTATGTAATAGTTCATCCAAAACCTCTTCTGGAACCCCTAAGGTTCTCGCTATCTCGCGGAAGGAACCTTGTGTTTCCTCATCAAATTCATCATTAGCCCAATAATCTTTAGACCAAAGCGTATCTTTTACCATCTTTTCGTAATGTTTTATCTTAATGGGTAAAGGTAAGTTATTCCCAATGAGTTGTTGGAAGCCGATTGCCATTCCAATATCCGCATATTTCAAATAATCGTCGAATGAACCTAATTCAGCAGGAACGTTCTTAAATAATATGCTCCTCATAGAATTTACGGGCAGACCGAGAGCAATCATCCATCCCAACTGAGTGAGAAGTGAAGGATCAAGCCGATTTATATCTTGCAATACAAGTCCAATCCCCACACCGAACTTTCTTGCCCTTACTTGCATCTTGGCAAATAAATCTAGCTGTTTTGCTTCTTTTCCACCCATAAGAGCGGTAGCTTCCTCAATAATGAATAAGCAAGGAGTAATATCTACATGAAATGTCCTGTTCTCTCTGGTCATAACTATATGTGCCAATAAAATTCTCTGAATTAATAGTTTTACGCTTGGTTCTAAAGGAGATTCGTCAATTATAAGTGTCTCACCTTGATCAGCACAATGCATAGCTAAATTTAAAAGATTATAATCGTTCATAAGAGTTGTACGTACTGTACTGCCCACATCATCAGTAATCGTCTGAGTTATTGGATCATTGTTAGCATCTGGAATGTAAGAAAAAGTTTCATTTTGATAATCATACTGAAGTCCTAAATAGTTTTGATTATTTAACAAGAAAGCTACGACTTCTCTTTGAGCTGTATTGTATGATGCTTCAGCATAATTGAATTGGTCTCTTCCATTAGTAAATGGAAAAGGACTACCGATAAACCAATTAATAAATTCAAGACAAAATCGATATCCATCAAACTCAGGAGGTCTAGCTGCCACAGATACTTCAGTATAATAATGCCGTAAATATCTAAGAACAAGTCCATAACCTCGAGTTCTTTCTAATGTCCTCAACAATTCTTCTAATGGGATGTATTCTAGGGGGATTTTCAAGTTCTGAATATCTATGAAACGATAATCATCCTCTATTAGGGTGTTACTTTCAATTCTTCTTCTTGCTACGTCAACCAAATGAATTTGCGGAGGCATCTCATCGTTTTCCTGTAGAAATCTCAAAACTAACATACCCAAATCCATTCCCCAATCCCTAGGCTTTAGACATTTTACATATTCTCCCGCGTCATCAAACAAGATCATCCCTAACCTTGACCATCCACCTAAGTTCTTGTTTAACCTAAAGTAGGTTATTAAAGCCTTCTGGTACTCAAATATCATTTCTTTTAGTACATTCCCTTTACCTCTACCAGAAACAGCGATTATCGCAAAATGAATCAATTCGTTTCCTTTAAACATGAGATAATATTCTTGATTTGTGGATGGAATAGTTGCAATGGGAATTTTAATAAAACTCTCATCCAGCCTTGAGTTTAAGTTTTCAATAATTTCTGCCACTCCCTCCATAAAACCCTCCATCCCCATTTCTAAGGGTTTAACAAAATGGGTAGGGATATCGTTTTCAATGGCAAATAAAGGGTCTAGTTTCGCAATTGCACCTAAATCTTTTATAACAGCAAGGGTAATTCTATTTTCTTTTGTAAAGCTAACCAAGTCACCATACTTTAGCTCTTTATTTTTGATTAATGCTTTAATATCCTCCATTTTATTGTCTAAAACAATAACCGCAGCATCCTCATTCATAAATTTCTCAATGATATGAAGATAGTCTGAACTTTCATTAATTCCTTTTTTATCTCCTATTTCAACTAGATTGATGAGCAAATCGGACCGGATGGAATCGTTGCTCAATACTTGCTCTTTTAATAGCTCAGAAAATACTCTCATAAAAATCTTAAATCTTTCTGATCCTAGTAATTCTGCTACAAGCTTTAAGTGCCTAAATCCAAGTTGATTCCAATTTTCCACAATTTCAGCTTTTTCCAAAATGTATACATCAGACAACGGTTCTATGATGCCTGACTCTGATATCAAAACTGCCGATCCTTGAAAGCTGGTCAAAGCAGATTTCAGGATGAAATGTTTGGCGGGATCTAAGATGATCATGCCGCTTTCACTTAAAATATTCAAGCTTGGTAAATCACTTGCGGGAGCAAGTAAGTTCTGCTCATACATTAAATAAAAATTGTCTTTTTGATCCTTTAAATAGACCGGCATTGGTGTTTTTAGAGGATAAATTGGCTCGGGAGCTTCATCTTTATTTATAATTAAATTAACTGTATATCCATTAACTTCATTTATAATCCCTATATGATTATTATTTTCGTTCATTTTTTCATAAACCTCCATTTATTCATATCTTTAATATTCTTGCCCAACTTATATTTTTCGGGGCGACTCTCATTATAAAAATCAATTAAAACTCTAGTATAACTTCTCTTGTACATATTGCATGCTGTATGGGCCATTGTAAGAGAAATAGAATGACCCTTTCCTAAAATCATATCTATGCAGAAAATCTTATGTGCTTCCATCGAGGTTAATGCGGGAGAATAGCCTATCCTAATCCAAGATGAAGGAAAATATATCCATTCATTATTATAGAACTCTTGGTAACCCCAAGTGAGATAATGAAACTTAAGGGCTCCCCAATCATTATTGTATTCGGACGGTTTCACAATGAAGACGGGAGAGGGAGTTGCTATACCCTCTAACCATTTCTCCAACAAGTCATAATCACTGAAAAACTTATTTTTCATTCGATTCCTGATTTCTACTAAAATTGGTAGGCTTATACTAGTTAATTCAGCCTCTTGACTCTCAGATATCAATTCTAACAAAGATTTAGCCCTATTGTCAATAGAATTTATTGCCTCGTCTAATTCAGAGGCTAAATCCTCTATTACATTCTTAAGGGCACTTTTTTGAGAGACAAATATGACCGGTAACTCATATTTTCTAATATCTTCAAAGCATTTTCTAAGATTTGTCAATAGGTAGTCTCTATTATCTGAGTCTAGTGTAGGCAATGTTTTTATAAATGTGAAGATTACAGGTAGGTCCAATATTGCAACAAGCCTCTTATCTGTGAAATATTGCCATGGGTTAAAACTATCGTTTTGCCATTGGCAACCTGATAGATCAAAAGGACAATTTGCACATCTTCTTGACTTGAATTTCTTTGATATTAAAATACATAATGCTGTTCTAATTTCTAATACAGTACGTATCGTAGAATGAGATAAAATCCTTGTATGGTCAATCACTAATCTTTGATTAAACTCATAAGTCTTAGTCTCATTATTATCAACCCCCCACATTATTAAGCCAGCAGAAATATAGGTTGGAGAGTCTGGTTCATTCTTAGCTATTTTCGCGGTTGTTCCGTCTGAACCAATAAAACAAAAAGTTTCGCTAATTTTTAATAATTCATCATTAGAAAGTAATCCGCTCTCTGTCTTTCCTAATGTTAAGCTGCCATTCCATTCTACAAAAGGGATCTTAAGGATGTCGAATAAATCTTCAAGATTTTCCCTAGAGAAGATTGAGTTTAACTTTTCCATATACTTATTTTAACTATAATAATGCTTATAAAGATTTCGTTGAACCCGTATCGGTTTCTAATATTCTTTCATAAACCACAATTTTAATGTAGAATAAGTAGATAAAACTATCGTTTCGAGGGGAAGAAGGTTTTTCAAACCTAATTCCATTTCTTTTATTGCTAGAGAAAACTTCCTACATTTTTCAAACCTAATTCCATTTCTTTTATTGCTAGAGAAAACTTCCTAAATTTACCTCTTTTAAATGTTTTTTTGCGGTTTCTTTAATTTGTTTTGCCAATGTAGAACCAATACCTTTAATAGTAGACAATCTATTAGTTGGTGCATTAGCTATATCTTCCTCAATGCTTTTTGCAAATTCAGCGATTTTTAAAATATCCAATAATTCAAAATCCCTATTGAAATTTAACTGAATAATAAATTTCTTTATTGTTTTCTTCCCAAAATAATTAATTCTTTTAATTTTCATTTCATTCATACCAGCAGATAACATATTACTTCTATTAGGAACGATCCTAATTTCATCCCGAACCCATTTTGAGATCCAGCCAAACCTATCTTTAAACCGTGAATCCATAAACACAATAACTCCCCTATCTTCCTCTCTGCGAATAGGTCAGATTCTCCTATATCTTCAATAACTTTAAGAATTCTCCCCACATTTTCGTTTGGAATTTCTATGCCTCTCGCTTTTAGTAATGTTGGAAGAATGTCTATTAAGCTCACCAATTCTTTGACTATTTTACCACCATTGAAGCCAATTCCTTTAGTTATTAAGGGAATACGGATTGCTGCTTCATGACAAGATCTTTTATATTCCCTGTTGCGAGTTCTAAAATGGCACCCGTGATCACTTGTAAATATTATTATTGAATCTTCGTACATGTTCAATAGTTTGAGTTTATCAATTATCCTCCCTAAGTTGAATCACTTATAATATAATCTAAAAGTCATTTTTGACGTAATTTTTATTTATCAAATTTATAAAATGCCTAATAATACTATTTAGTAAAACATTAAAATCTGATCTGGAATTTAAAAAATGGGGATCTCTAAATTAGAAGGAAAAGAAAAACCTGAAGAATTAGTTCAGGCACAGCTACTCATTGATGATGCTAAGGTAGATGAAGCCCTCCAAATATTGAGGAGTTTCGAGGAAAAAAGAGACCATACTCTTCAAAATATAGTATATTATCATCTCCTCAAATGTGAACTTTTACGTCAGCAAGGTCTTTTGGAAAATGTTATCAAACTTGCTGAAAAAACGTATAACGAGAGTTTAGGATTAGGAAAAAATCTTCTTTCAGTTGATGCTTTACTATTAATGGCTGGAGCTTTATTACGGCTTAATAGATCGGATTTAGCATTTGATAAGATCAAGCAGGGAGAAGCACTGTTAAAAACACTAAACCAAGAATTACTTGCTGACAACAAACTAAGAAAGGCTGATGTAGCTTACATTAAAGGATTATTTTATGATTATAAAAGTGATACAAATCAGGCATTAGAGCACCATGAACAGAGTTTAACGTTGCGAGAAGAAATTGGTTTTAAACCGAAAATAGGCCAATCTCTTTTACAAATTGCTAGGATAATTGGTGTTTCTAAGGGCGAACTGGACCGTGCTTTGAAATATGCAGAGCGTAGCCTTACTTTTTTCGAGGAAAGTAACAAAAAATGGTGGATTGCTCATAGTTTATTAGTCATGGCGGTATTATATTTCTATAAAGGAGAAGTAGATCGTTGTGTAGTATTTCATGAGCGATGTTTGGTAATTTACAAAGATCTGAACAATAAATACGGCATGGCAGGTGTCCTCAACAGTATGGGGGAGACCTATAGAATGAAAGGAGATTTGGATCGTGCTTTAGAATGCTTAGAACAAGGTTTGGCACTATATCAAGAAGTGGGAAATTTACATGATCTAGCTCGGATTCACGACTGTTTAATTCAAATACTAATTGATAAGGGTGATTTAGAAAGAGCAAAGCAGCACTTTTACGATTTGGAACAATTAAACAATCAATTAAAAGTAAAAGACATTAATCTCATATATCTTTTTAATAAGGCTTTGCTATTGAAAACCAGTCACCGAGTCCGCAATTTAGCTAAAGCTGAGGAAATATTAATGCAAATCCTCGATGATATGAATTTAGATTTAGGATTGGTTATGAAACCATTTACTATATTAGCATTACTTAACTTGTGTGAAGTGCTCCTAATTGAATTGCACATGACAGGTGATTTGGAGGTGTTAGAAGAGATAGAATCTTTTGTTGCTCAACTTTTAGATATTGCTGAAAAATCGAATTCTTACTGGATTCTGTGTGAAACTCATTTACTACAAGCAAAACTTGCATTAATCCAGTTGGACCTTGAAGATGCGAAACAACTTTTTACAGAAGCACAGTACATAGCGGAAGAACATGGTCTAAATTTGTTAGCGAGGAAAATATCGAGCGAACACGACAAATTACTTGATCAGTTAAGAGTTTGGGAAAGTTTTAAAAAGGATGACACTCCGATGGCGGATCGTATTAAATTGGCGTCAATAGATGGAGTAATCGATCGGATGCAAGGAAAACGTGCGGTAGATCCTCCTGATGTAATTGATGAACAATCTACGTTACTCCTGATAATATCAGAGGGAGGAATTTTGATTTTCTCACATCCATTTACAGATGAGTGGAAACGCGATGATGAGCTTTTCAGTAGCTTTCTTTCTGCATTTACTGCATTCAGTAATGAATTTTTCACTAAAGGACTTGATCGTGCGAAATTTGGTGATGATTTAATACTAATGCAGTCAGTTGGACCATTTTCAATCTGTTATTTATTTAAAGGGCAAACCTATCCCGCGACTCAAAGACTAACACAATTTACAGAACAGATTCAAAAAACTACGTCCATTTGGCAAACATTAGAAACATATTATAAGACAAGCCAAGTCTTAGAATTGAAGGATGACCCTTCTCTTGATTCACTCATAACAGAAATATTTATTGATAAGACTTAATAGTCTTCAAACTATTGCGGTATTTAGTTCTTAGTTATAAGATTTGATTAAGTCACCGACAGCTTTAAACTCTGAGATTATCCACTTTATAATTTTTACTATTACCTGCCAAAACCCTTTTTCTTTAATCGCAGCAAATAGCTGTTTTAAATCATAGAAAGGTAGACCAATCCGAGTATATTGCAATCGTGCTTTTTCAAACCCTAATTTTAACAAGTGGACATTGATCACTTCCCGAATAAGGGGTGCAGTAATTAACCTCAAGTTTGCTCCAATTAAAAATCGAACTACTTGTTCAGTAATAGTTTTGGCATCCTCTTTCGATATTTCTGTTTCTCTTCTAAGTGATTGATAAATAAATTCCGGATTAAAAACATATTCCCCTTTTCGAGTTCGGACTAATGGTAGAAACTTGGTGAAATCACGGTTTTTTCGATCTTTTGTGCTTGATTCAATCGTCACAAGTACCTTTATTTGTAAAAATATATAAAAGAAAAATAGGCTTAAAAATTAACCCCCTCATAAAAATCACAGTTTTTAATCAAGAGCGCTCCTTCTTTTAACCTTTGTGGAAAACTTCCAAAGGCTTTTGAAACTTCTTCTTTTGTTAGTTTAACGTTGTAATTAAGACATCCAACGTAAAAAG
>SDBV01008411.1_pt1 | contig 13931 bp, 22 predicted proteins | sample 2277081 | NCBI WGS metagenome assembly SDBV01 (sample SAMN10402039, study PRJNA504765) | marine sediment metagenome | isolation source: marine sediment core GS10_PC15, 223 cmbsf | place: Arctic Ocean: Southern Knipovich Ridge | collected 2010 | reverse complement strand
GGAGTTGGTAAACTTATGCGCTTTTCGATTCGGGATGGTCGGAAGACGAGAAAGGATCTAGAGATCGGTATCTGTGGCGAACATGGAGGAGATCCTGAATCTATCGAGCTATGCGAAGAACTGGGATTAGATTATGTGAGCTGTTCAGCTTTTAGAATCCCTATAGCAAAATTGGCGGCCGCCCAAGCGTCAATAAGGAAGAGCAGATCCAGCGTAGACATCAACAAGAGAGAAGGGGTTGGCTAGCAAGAGAGCGCCGGGAGTGGGATTTGAACCCACGAGACCCCGAAGGGTCACAGGCTGGCTGGGTGAAATTCCAGGCGTGCGCATTATTTACTGCGCCTTACCAGATTGTCCTGGTGATTATATCTAGACTACCCCGGCTCAGGGTTTTAGCACGTTCAATTGGGGTTTAAACACTTGGTTGGTGGAGATGTACTCCATCTATTTTATTGGCTTTGTCCTCCAAAGCCTGGGGTAAGTGCTAGATTTCATAATTACTCTATTAGTCTTGCAAACCAATCCATTTGAAACAGTTTGAATCTCACGTGAAGACATGAGGGCAGTAGCTAACGATACCAATTCTCCTTTCTGGGAATGGACCGCTATAACCTCTCCTTTATCCAATTCCGAGATCTTGAGAACTCCAGGAACCGCGAGTTGGGCCCCATGGCATATGGAATCTATAGCTGAGTCTCTTATCGTTATGGATCCTAGGTCTCGAGTAATGTATTCAACAGGCTGAATAAGATTCCTAATTCTCCGCTCGTCACCGTCATGGTCTAGAACATACTTCGCTTCAGCGAGGTCACCTAGACGTACAAAAGATCTATCCCTCTCAGTGATGTGGCTCACCCTAGTTCTCCTAAGCTCTACCATTGTTGCGCCGCACCCTACTACCTCTCCCATGTCATAGATCAGCTTTCTAATGTATGTGCCAGCCTCGCAAAGGATCCTGAGAAGGACCAGATTCTCTTTGACCTCTACGATCTCTAGTTCATAGATTTCCCTTATCCTGGTGGCCCTCTTTACAGCAGATCGCTGAGGTGGCCTCTGAAAGATCGCTCCCCTAAAATCTCCGACAACATCCCTTAGTCTTGAGTCACTAACGAGATCGTGGAAGCGCGCAATCGCGATGTATTCCTTGGGTCCCAGTAGTAAAATCGGCAATGCTTTGGTTGTCTGACCTAACCCAATAGGTAGGAGTCCAGAAACTGGTGGGTCAAGTGTGCCGCTGTGACCTGCCTTGGGCTGATTCAATATTTTTCGGATCCATGCGACGACCTGATGACTAGTAGGCCCCTCTTGTTTGTCGATAGCTACTAAACCATAGTTCAAGAGTTCATTGAGGGGTCTTTTTGTTGGAACGAAACCGTGTGCGGGGTCAGTTGGCTCTTCATCTATCACAACTGTCTGTCTTTTCTCGGATTTGAAATCGACAGCGCTCTGATTTTCCTTTCGATTGGAGTTCAAACGAAATATTTCACTATTGAAAGGGCTATCTCGATAACCTTCGGACTGTCGAGTTCATCAGTACCGATGACAAAGTCGAAGACAGAAAGGTCATCTCCATACTTAATCCCGTAGAGTGTCTCATAGATCTTCCGATTTTCATCATCTCTCTTCTTCACAACAGTAATAGATTCCTTGAGACTAATGTTGTCTCGCCCTGCCAGTCTCTCAGCCCTCCTGGACTCAGAAGCCTTTAGCCAAAACTTCAAGGGGCTCTTGGTAAGCCAGGGCAGGGGATAGCTCGTTATTACTACAGTCTCCTCTCCGATTATGCTGACTAGCTTTTCGTCCACCCTCCTATCGAATGATCCATCTTTCTTTCTCATATCAAGGAAGGCAATCCCACCTTTCGAATCCCACCATTGTTCTCCGGAGACTTTGAAACCCGATTCATCGGCAATATCCTTCAAAACATCACCGCCTGAGAGATATCGTATCCCGTATCTCTCCGAAATGGTCTTTGCCACCGTCGTCTTGCCAACTGCAGGCATGCCTGAAATAACTATGCTTCTCGTCGGATCCACCTCGCGACATTCTATTCTAGAAGAGCCTGAAAGACCTCGTTCGCTGTGGCTTCTACCATGTTACTTTCATTCCTAACAATCTTGATCGGACATCCGGAAATCACGCTGGACGCAGCGAGAATACCCCTGGCTAGTGTGTTCTCCATCTCAATCGTGGCTGCATCAGTCGTCTGCCGATTTCGAGTAGAGTCGGAGGATCTCCTGTAGATGACGTCAGCGACGCTTGCCTCAATCAAAAAGAAATTCGTTGGGGCTAACGTAGTTAAAATCTCACTCGGGAGTCCTGGCAGATAGCCCGCTTGGGTTCGAATGAAAAGATGTGTGTCTATCAGAGTTAGAGTTGCAGTCATTTGTGCTATGCTTGCAGCGGCCTTGAACTGGAGTTTCTTCTGCTCGCTCATGGGAAGAGTTCTCATTCTGTCTCTTTCGGTAATTCCGAGCTTCTTTGCCTCGTCCAACATTATAGTTCCAAAGACAATATGTTTTGCGGAAACCCCTTTTTCGATCAATAGCTCACGAACTCTCCCGATAACCGTAGTTTTCCCGACTCCCGGAATTCCGACTATGACTGCCCTCTTAGCAGACAATACGCGTTGTGGTTCGAGAAGGTGCTATAAAGCGATATCCACTTCTCTCACGTTTTCCCGAGAAGGCCAGCTAGTTGAGGCATCATGGATTCCAGCCTTTCCTTCATTAGAATTTGGTAATAATTGAGTGTAATACTAACCATCAACAATATCCCTGTACCAGACCCAAATATTCCTAGCAAGTCGGAACCAGCAGCAAGCAATCCCATAAGCGCTCCACCGATTATAGTTATGACCGGAATGTAGCGATTCAGAACAAGCTCTACTGACCCCTCAGACCGCCTAAACCCGGGAACTTGAACATTCGCACCTATCAAATTTCGGGCGACTGACTTCGCTCCAAGGCCTCCTATCTCGACCCAGATTCGGGCAAAAATCGTACACAATACAACATAAAAGAGAACGTAGGTCGCAGCGCGCAATGGTTCTATTGCAAGAATCTCGAGGCCCCGAGGGGGGAACACATAGTAGGCGAGGCCCCCTATGGGACCTGAGGCAGGATCTTGGGGATTAAACATACCCAATAGGTTAAGGATAAAGTTCGAGTTATTCGGATTGAATCTTGACCATATGAATTGGGAGAAGAACACGATATTAGCGAGAAGAGCGCCAGTCAGAATTACAGGCAGCACTGAAACGTAGAGTAGCTTTATCGGATATGTTCCACTGAAGCCTCTATATTTGCTGGATGTGATCGGCAGTTCTATTCTGATTCCCTCTGCATAGACAATGAGACCAATTACTGTGATGGTCAGTATCAGTGAAAGAACACTCGGCAAGTTATTTGCTCGGAAGAAAACGCCGCTAACTCCAGTAAAAGCCGAACTCACCACATTGGGGATAACCCCGAAATAGCCATCGCCTGCGGGTAGGATGCTGAAGATGCTCCAGAATATTTGCTGAGCTACACCAGCAGCAATGAAGAGACTTATTCCGCTTCCGAGACCCCACCCCTTTTGAACCATTTCATCAAGTAAGAGTATCACAAACCCGGCTGCGACTAGTTGGACAAGAATCACGACCATAACTCCGGGAGACAGTCCTCTTCCAAATGCCCCACCAATGAGGAACGCGATTGCTTCGGCCACGGTTACAACAATAGCAAGAAGCTTGGTTCCCGATGAAAATAGAGCTCTATCGTCAGGTTTTCTGAAATCAAGCTTAATGATTTCGGCCCCCTTTAGTAATTGTAGGACGAGTCCTGCCGTTACGATTGGACCAATTCCCAGTTCCATCAATGTGCCCTGGCTTGATGCGAATATGATGCGGAAGTAGGCTGTCTGATCCTGGATCCCAGAGGCAACTCCATAAAGTGGAATTTGAGATAGTACGAGGAAGATCCCCAGTGCAATGGCCGTCCAGATTAGCCTCTCTGTTAGAGATGGCTTCTTCTCAGGTTTCAGCACCTGGGGGAAAACAGTTGCAATTCCCCTTATTCCGTCGCTAATCGCTCCCATCGTATTAGCCTACTAGTATTTCTCCGCCAGCGTTCTGAACCTTCTCCTTAGCGAGGGAAGAGAACTTGGACACACTGACCCGGTAAACATTCTTTACATGACCGCTACCTAGCAGCTTTTCAACCCCCAAACTGCTCAAGTCCAGCGACGTCGATAATTCTTGTTCCTTTGGCGAGGTTCCTCGTGTCCCATCGATATTTCTAACTCTGTCCGCCAGGGAATCCAGTTCACCCACGTTCAACCAACGACTTACGATAATCGCCCCTGGGGTAATATACTTAGGTTTCCCAAAATGATCAGGATCGTACTTTACTGTCTGAGTCCACTTATACTTCATAAGCCCAGCCTGGCCTCTGCCACCTGGATGGCTCCTGTGCCCCTTCACCTGGCCCCATCCATGGAACCTTGAGCCTCTCTGCTTCCTGGTCTTTCGGAGCCTGCTTGCCATAGGTTATCTACCTTCGATAGGTTCGAGATATCTGAAAATATAAGTAGTCTGTCAAACCATTATTTCGACCAGCTTTGCCAAATCGGGGTTCTTTCCCAAGATCCCTCCCTGAGAATACATCCTTCGAGTTGATCGTTTGAAACCTCCTCGCGGAGGGGATAATGCAAATGACGGTTTAATATCGACTAATTTGGAGATCGTCGCCTCCCCCTTGACTATTGCTTTGCTGAGGTCCTCTAGAGTCTTGAAACCCTGAGATTCCATATCCTCTATGGCAAGTCTAGCTCGACCACTCTTCCTTCCCCTCTCCTCCAAAAGTCGCGTCACGACATCAAGGTCTGCCTCACTCCACGCAACGTAGTTTTTCACTTTTTGAAGCATCCCTCTGGTAATGGGATTATCGGGTAGAACAGTAGCTCGAAAGCGTGTTGATAGATGCAACTGTCGGAGAGTTCTCTTGATCGGGTGTGGAATATTCAGGGTTCCTCTCATATTGACGACAAGAAGGGCTCCCAAACCAACTTACCTCGGAATACTCATACCATGGACCTTCTTTAAGGCGTCATATACCGCGTTAGCAACCGAGGCCATTGTACTGGTGGAACCTGTCGTCCTGGTCCAGGCGTCCTTTATTCCAGCTAAACTTAGCAGATTTCGTATGGTCTCTCCTGCTACAAGTCCAAGACCCCTTGGGCCTGGGATGATCTCCACTCGCACACTTCCTCCCTTTCCGAGAGTCTTGTAAGGGACTGAATGATTAGTCCCACACCTACACTCCCAGCTCCCGCACCCTAGGCGAACGGGAATTATTTTTAACATTGCGTCGTTCGTCCCCTTATCGACCGCATCTCTCAATTGCTTCGTCTTTCCGCTCCCCACTCCGAACCAGCCAGTTTCGTCCCCAACTGCTACAACAGCCTTGAATTTTGTTATCTCTCCGGCATCAGTTTGTTTCTGGACTATCCCGACATGGACAGTGTAGCTCTTCAAGTCAGGAATCAGAGTCCTGACTATTTCATGCTCTTTGATCTTCCAGCCATTTTGGAAGATCTCTTCAAGAGAGGTGACTTTCGAATTTGTAACTGAGAGTCCAAGTCTGGTCCTGGGGACCCAGACCGCTTCCTCTCTTCTTTGCTCTGATATCGAGCGAATCTGGCGCATTGCCCGACTCCCCCTCACTTTTGATCCCCAACCTCGGCATCTATCTTTACTTTCATTTCGTCGATTTCCTGAGCAAAACGGCTTGGATCATACCCTGCTTTTTTCCGTTTCCCTAATATAATTGAATCTGATTCCAGAGCAGAAGCAAACTTCGCTATATGTTCTCCCCTTAACCTCCCCGGGTCAGGCAAGACGTCCTTATCAATTGGAAGTTGGACCCCGGCATCAACAACTCCTTTCAGGCTGGCTACGACCTTCGATCCTGCTATGAACTTTCTGGTACCGAGATATGGAATAGCGCGCTTCACGCCAACTTTTCCTGCCTTTCTCCCTGCCAGGTATCCGGTTAGATACGCCCCCGGCAATGACTTCCCGGATCCTGTCCATCCGAGTTTAATCAGTTGAGATGAATGTGACGATGATTCTGTTCTATCACCGCCAATTAGCGGAGTCAGAAATTGAATGAAAGTTGTCTTGTTACTGATCCTGACGGCAAGAATTGTTTCCCTGGATTGTAGCAGAGTACTCCTTCTCTTGAAATTCGTCTTACCTGATCTTCGTCTCCTTTGAATCTGGACATATTTTGATCGCACCACACTTTCCTACCTCTTTATGGATGTCTTAATCATGTCGTTCATGTGTCTTATCGATCTTACTTGGCCGCCACCAACGGTACGATACGTCCTCCAATACAACTCATTGGTTATCTCACCCCGATCCTTTAGAATTTTTAGACGCTTGCGGAGTGCTCGTACCTTTAGCATCCAGCGTTCTTTCTTAGTAGTCCTCGAATACTTCGCCCCTTCCCTACGGCCAGCGGTCTTGCCTCGCTTCGTTGGGTGTTTCTTGGCCGCTCTTATTCGTCCTCTCGAGATTCCCTTCTTTTGGATAGTCCAGATCACGCCATCTTTTATTAGTGCTCTAATGTTTCCTCTCGTAATGGCGTCCTCGAGACTGTCGCCCGCGCTCTCATCAAACCTAATCCGATTTATCCCCACCCCTAGAACCTGGCTTGCCATTCTTCGTTTCGAGGTGAGATTGCTCAAGGCCTAACACCCTGTCTTGACTTTTGACGAATTCTAAGAGGATTCAGGATTCTTATACCCATTTCTTCTGCTTTATTAGAAATAGTTATCCTATAACGCCGCCCCAATTTTGCTGATAACCTGATGGCATCTCTTCTCGGATCGAGAAGAAGTATCTCCGCCTTATTATGAATTAGTACGTCTCGATAACCTGATGGATGGAGTCCTCGCGTTAGCTTAGGTCCTCGATACCCAATCTTGACTATTTTTGGCCACCCGCGAATTTGTTTTCTCATTTTGCTGTCCAAGCCTTTGGGTTTTCGCCATGTCGTCTCTAGCCGTTTATACCTCCATGATTCTTGTCTGATGAACTTTGGACGTCTCTTCTGTATACTACGCCTCAATTCGAGGAGCGGTCCAAGATTCGCTTCTTCTTTTGTTTTCTCTCTTGCCTCAGTCTTGAATTTGGAAGCGACTAGCTCCTCGCTTGTGTGCGGGGGCTGTTTTTTCAGGGGGTCTTTTTCATCTTGCCGCTTCTTTTCTCTCTTACTTTTGGGTATTTTCTGATCTCCCCTTTTCATAGAGATATATCCCATCGAGGAATACTCTTTGGTCTTTTCTCTTCACCTTGGTTGCTTGTTCTAAATTGGCTGCGGTTTGACCTACATGCTCTTTGTCCACGCCCGTGACGATCACGTCATCCCCGCTCACCTTCACCTTTGAATTCCCTACAATCCTTCCGGAACGAGTTACTCTCTCGCCATAGAAATTCTCAATCTTGACACTATCACCCTTTACCGTAACCGTTACTGGAAAGTGGGCAAAGGCTACCTTCATCTTGTAAGTGTATCCGAAAGTGACCCCGTCTACCATGTTTGCTACTATTGAACTCGCTGTTCCAAAAGTTGCAAGGTCTTTCTTCCGAGGCCCGAGTGATTCGATTCTAATTATTCCACTACTGCCACTGGTGACCTTGGCCCTAATAGAACTGAAGTCTTTTGTCGCTTTTCCCAGGGGACCACTTAGAGTAAGATTGTACTGATCTAACGATGCCGTCACGCCACCTTGTAGTTTGATTTCCCTAGACCGAGTTTTAGCTGAGTTCTTAGTAGACGTAACCAACTAGCCTTCCTCCGAGGTTCATTTCGCGAGCTTCGGTGTGCGACAGGACCCCTTTTGGGGTTGAAACGATTAAGATCCCTACTCCAACAGCTGGGAGGAACTGTCTCTCCCATCGGGAATAACCTGCCTTGCTTACTGAGAAACGAGGATTTACGGATCTACATCCATTTATCCGACCGATCAGCTGAACCCTCAATTTTCCCCCAAGGCCATCATCTATCACCTCGAACTCTCCTATATACCTGCCTTTTTGTATTGTCCTTACGACTTGGACTGCAAGATTCGAAGACGGGATAACTAGACATTCTTTTAGATTTCTCCTTTCTGCATTAATTATTGTAGAGAAAAGATTTGCTATCAGATTGTTAGCTGGCATATTTGTAAATCACCCTAGTCATATTTCCTGAATCCCATCATCGGCGCTACCTCTCTAAAGCATTGTCGGCACAGGTTAAGATCATATTGCTGCAGTACAGTTGTGTAATTACCACATCTCTTACAGTGTTTCGCCCCCTTGCCGAATTTCCTCGGCTTGCCATGCCTCTCCTTTAGCTTAGCCAATCTCTTCGACGACCTCTACACGAATTACGTTACGAGCATATTCTATTCCATCAGTCTTCGTCACTCTCTGTCTCTTCCCAATTTTCTTTGGAAGTCTCCTCCTCGATTTGATTCGATAACCAGGCCGATCTAATGCTACGCTAACATTCAAACCCCAAATCCCTATCTCCGGATCATATTTTATGCCCGGAATCTCTATGTGTTCCTTTATTCCAAAGGAAAAGTTCCCGGCGTCATCAAACGACTTCTCAAGTACTTTCATTTCCTTCGCTGAAAGTAGTCGATTCAGACTCTCTGTTGCCCTCTGCCCCCGTATAGTTGTCATAGTGCCAATAGGTTCCCCCTTATGTATCCCAAAATCCCTTATCGCCATTTTGGCAAAAGTAGTTGCTGGTTTCTGCCCGGAGAGGACCTCAAGGACACGTTTCGCCCGTTCAAGTGATTCCCCCGACCGACCTACTCCGATGTTTAGAACAACTTTAGCTATCCTGAGTTCTCGGTTACTCAATGGCTCAACTTGCATTGTCAATTCACCCCTTCGATGGTAATGACTGGCTTTTCATCTCCCACGACCATGACCATCCTGAGTGGAACGTCTATATTTACCCCAGCGACAGAAATAGTAGCCATGGCGACGCGAGAAATAGAGCCTGGTTTCATTTGAACGACCTTGCCTATCTTCCCTCGGCTCTGCCCACTAGTTATTATTATCAGTGAATCAATTTTCAATCCGAAGTTCCTTACGATGTTCTGCGAAGGGATTTCTATTAAACAAGAGTCACCGACCTTGAGATTTACTTCGCCGCCGATCAATATCGATCTTCCATCGTGGAATCCGCACTGGAACTTACCTCCTTTTTCGGACTTCTGTGACTTTACTTCGCAAAGTTTCTTGGCCTTCTCGTCATTCGGAATCTCTAAGAGGGTAAGAGGGCTAGTTTTTGACGGCACCATACGATAGGACTTCTCTATCGCAGGTATCTCGAGGACATCCATCAAGCCAACAGGCAGTCTGGGATCTTCTCGTATCCGCCCGTCAACCAGGATCCCCCCTGATTTTACGATACTCTCGGCCTCTTTGGAATTCTTTGCAATCTTCAAGACATCTCTTATTATCATCAGAAGAGGCATCCCTTGCCTCTTACCATGGGGCCCAGGTGAAGGCTTCGGGACAAAACGCCCGCCTTTTCTCTGAATCTTCCATACCGTGGGGGATGAGGCGCGCTTTAATCGACCACGACCTCCCTTTCTCGCCATCCTAGGTCCCCCCCTGCTGGCGCGTTACTTTATCCCGCCTATATTTGTCGCGGAGCTCCAATGAGGTAATGAGTACGTTTGAGGCGTGAATCTTCACTGGAGTCGTACCTCCAGTTAATTTCTCCTTGGTAACACCTTCAACAGAAATTCGTCCATCAGAAATGTGAATATGTGTGACCTTCCCCTCGACCTCTTTGTATTCGCCGCTCATTATTTTTACGACATCATCCTTCCGGATCCTCACACCCGTAATTCCATATTTCTCCCTGAGAGAGTCCGAAAGCGCCGCGGAAAGCCTCTTAGAACGACGGTGGATTGGCGCATTGAAGTACGCTTTGATTATCTTTGCTTTCTTGACCATTACGTCTCACTAAACGATCATATTGGCAACGTTCGCAATTCTAGGCCATTTTTCCGCAGCCTCAGATGCAACTGGGCCCTTGATACTTGTGCCCTTGAGCTCTCCTTCCGGTGTCATCAATACTGCGGCGTTATCCTCAAATGTTATTCTGACCCCATTCATCCGTCGGACGGCATACTTTTGTCTAACCACCACTGCGCCGAATGTCTGTTTCTGCAGTTCTGGCGGCCCCTTTTTCACCACAACAGTGATATGATCCCCTATGGATGCCGCTGGGATTCGGCTAAATCTTCCCTTGTATCTTAACACTTGGACGACCTTCAACGTCCTGGCACCTGTGTTATCGGCGCATGTTATGACCGCGCTAACGGGTATCGATCTGGTTATATGAAGTTTGAATTCTCCTATTCCCTTTGCTGAAACCGCTCGCGACTTGGTCGACAACTAGCTAGGCACCCTCTCAAGAACTACAAATGACACAGTCTTGGTTAGTGGTCTGCATTCACCGACCGTGACTTGGTCCCCCACCGTTACCTCGAGGCATGGAGGAAGGTGAGCCCTTATCCTCCTCCGTCTCTTTTCATAGCGCATGTATTTGTCAATGTAGTGGAGATATTCTCTTTGGACTACGGCAGTCTTCGGTGCAGCAACACTCACAGCAGTTCCCTGGAAAACTCTTCCCCGAACCCCCAGAACTCCATGGAATGGACAGTGCATGTCGTCACAAGTCTTGGTTGGAGGTTTTAGATCGATTCCGACATTTCGCATACTTGGATCATCTTAACTTCGAGATTCGATAACCCGAATTTCCCACGAGTTTGTATCCCTCCACTGCTACCTTTGACCCGAGGTAAAAATGAAAGGTCGCAATAGATTTTGGAACCACTATTCTTTTATGACTAGACAATTGAATATGGAAAGTGTTTTTCGTTTCATCCAATATTTTCCCTTCAATCCCCTCCATGGATTTCTCCGAGGAGTCTGCTATTCTGGTAGTGAGACCAACACACTCATGGAATAGAATGTTCTCAGCATTAATCTTCATCAATTTCTGGCTCCTTTCATTTGATTAATTAGCGTAAGCAAGCGGGCAACGTTCCTGCGCGCAGGTCTCACTTTTCCTTCTATCTTCTTAACTGAACCCCGTTCAGTTGTCGCCTTTAGCCGGGCTAGATCGACTTTCATCTGGATTAATCGCTCTTCTAAGAGAGGAAGATCGAGTTTTCGCATTTCCTCAAGATTGAGTTTTGGCAATTTGCTCTACCCGTGAATCACTCTGGACACTTAAGGAACCATCTTGAATATTAGGGGTTGCCTTTGACTCCTCTTTCGGAGGCTCAAGCATCTCAACTTCTGGCTTCTCATTTTCGGGAACCGCTATACTAACCTTGATGCCGAAGAGTCCACTTTTTAGAAGAACTTCTAGGGTGGCTTTGCGAACTACCCTTCTGGCCGTGTCCCCACTTTTGGGGACGACACCTCTACGATACTTTTCCTGATGGGCCCGGTCACTTCTCAACTTACCCGAGACTTCTATTTCAACTCCCATCGCCCCAGAATTCATTATCATATTCACTGTCCAGTTTGCCGATCTACGGAAAGGGGTCCCTCTCGCAACCGTCTGAGCGAGTCTGTTTGCCATTATAAGGGGGTGGAGTTCAGGAAATTCAACTTCAAGGACAGAGATTTGGAGGTTGGTTAGATTGAAGCGCTTCTCGACCTCTTCTGTAAGACTCTTTATTCCTACACCACGTCGGCCGATAACCAGGCCAGGTCTAGTAACATAGACTGTTAGACTGCTTCCAAGCGGGGTCTTTACTATGTCTACCCCCCCATACCCTGCATCCGATACCTTCTCCTTTAGAAACTCATCAAGTTCTGCGTTCCTCGCAAAATTCTTCACAATACTTCGTATTGACGACAATTATACCTCCCCAGCGACCAGTTCGATGTGCGTGAGAGTATTATTACTCGGCGACGCTCTTCCAAATGCACGTGGAGTAAAACCTTGCACCTTCCTGCCTCGGTGACTGGCCGCGTGAATGATCCTCATCCGTTCTGCGTCCAATCCCTTAAACTCTGCATTTGACTCCACGGCCTCCAGGACAGTAAGGACCTCTTTGGCTGCCTTCACGGGATACCTTCCCGCATGGAATTTTTCAGACGATCGAGCATGACCCACCTCTTTATTATATCTGCGGAAGTGTACAACAGCTTTGAGCGCCATTACATCCTGAAGATAGTTCTTGGCTCGCGGAAGTGACCACCCCTTGATAGCTCTACAAACCTCGCGTGTTGCCTTCGGACTCACATTTACTTCCCTTCCGCTAGCTCTCACATGTGTTACTGGGTCGAAACGATCGTAACTGTATTTGAATGTCGGCAACGCCTTTTCTCACTTCGATATCACAGAAACCGCTAATCCACTGACTCCAACCCTGTGGGAATCGATATAAGCTTTTTCTGTTTATCTAGAACCATTCAAGTCACTTTAGGGGGACGTACAGACTAGATCTGGATGCACCAATTCCAGGGGTGCCGTGAGAAACCCTCTTGTTGGTGATTACGAATTCACCGAGGTAGTGACCAATCATCTCAGGCTTGATCTCAAGTGGCTGGAATTCCTTGCCTCTATGGACATGGATTGTGAGCCCGAGCATGTACGGAAGAATTATCATATCTCTCGCATGAGTCCGAATCGGTTTGTCTGTTACTTTCTCGCGGGCCTTCCTAACACTCTCAAGTAACTTCCTCTTTTCTTCCGAAACACCTCGATTCAGAGATCTTCGTTGTCTGGAAGGTAAGAGAGCGAAGAATGATTCCAGCGACATGCCTTGGAGCTGTTCTATCGAATAACCTCGATACTTGAATTCTTTTGGCATTTTCTTATTTCTCGATGTAGGTTCTTGATATTCTCTTTCTTCGCCCACGACCAGTTTGTCGAGCAGCTATGTGGCCAACTTTTCTTCCTGGTGGGGCATCTCGCGAAGTGGTGGTCGGCTTGTGGGGGGACTGATGTCTCCCACCTCCAAATGGATGATACACACTTGTCATGGCGACGCCGCGGACTCTGGGATAGAGTTGTCCTCTGGCCCGCATTAGATAGGTTTTGGGACCGGCACGAAGGAATGGTTTTTCTCCCCTCCCACCCCCAGATATAGATCCAAGAGTAGCTCTGCAGTTCCCCTTCAATAGGATGGTCTTTCCAGATCTTAACCTCACAATCGATCCTTTGGGAGTCTTGGAGAAAAGCAAGGCTGAGGTTCCTGGTGCCTTCGCTATTTTTCCGCCGTCACCAAAAGTCAATTCTATATTGCAGATAGTACTTCCTTCCTGTATGTTGTCGAGTGGTAGGACATTCCCTTGGATGACTGGAGACGCCGGTCCAATGGAAACTTCCCTTCCCTTGATAATACCACTGACAGCTGGAACAAAAAATATACGTTCAAGCAGCTTCACTTTGGCAAGAGGCGCACCTCTTCCTCTCTCATGCATTATGTCTGCCACAATTCCGACCCTTGTCTCATTGCTTCGGATGAACGGGTATTTCGCAGGAGCGATTTTCCCTTTGGTGCGTGCACGGTATTGGCTTCCTCCCTTTCCTCTTCTTTGAACTAGGATTCTCTTACCCAAGTCCTAAAGCACTCCGAGCTTGGATGCGAGATCTGACGCAGAATCTTCTGGGACGAGTCTAACATATGCCTTCTTGCCTTGAATCGTCCTAGCCGTTTTGACAGATACAGTATTAACAGCATAGAGCGTGTGTATCGCATGTTTAATTGCATTCTTATTCGCTTTGTCGCTTACAAGGAAGCAGAGCTTGTTGTCTCGCTCTATGCTATCAAAGGTCTTTTCGGTGACGTACGGCCTTAGGATTATTCTGGAGGCGACGTCAGGACGCAAATTGATCAACCAT
>SDBV01008410.1_pt1 | contig 13931 bp, 12 predicted proteins | sample 2277081 | NCBI WGS metagenome assembly SDBV01 (sample SAMN10402039, study PRJNA504765) | marine sediment metagenome | isolation source: marine sediment core GS10_PC15, 223 cmbsf | place: Arctic Ocean: Southern Knipovich Ridge | collected 2010 | reverse complement strand
GTCTCTCCCCTGTGCTGTTTTGAAAGCTCTGTTGCAAGGAAAATAATACTGAGCGCAATGACCGCCTCTACCGGGGCCTGTGGCACATGCACAAATCCGAGGGTTGCCATGGCGAGCGTCACACTGTGCGCCAGGGTAAATGATGTAATTGTCTTTATCAAAAGGCTGGTGCTCCGGACTATCAGCAATAGTCCGAGAACGAATAAAAGATGATCAAATCCTCCGAGTATATGCTCTATCCCGAGTAGAAGATATGAACCTGCTACCTTGGATTTTGATGCTTTTTCCGGTACGACAAACGAGGGAGAGTCAGGGCGCAGTACAGTTGTGTGCATGCTGCCGTCAATTAACTGAATTCTCAAAAGTGTATCTGTCTGCGTTACTGGCAGACCGTCAATGACAATGGTTTCATTTATCATGCCGCTGCTGCCGCAATCAACCAGCCAGCGTTCCACTGCTCCGCTTGTCAGTGACTGAACAACCGGTTCCGTGATATTGCTGCAGCCTGCAGGCAATTGCGGATAGATATTCATCGGCCTGCTGCCAATAAAAGGCCTTTTCCACAAAATGCTGAACTTACCTGCACTCTGTTCGTTGATCTCCAGATACGCAGGCTGAAGCCTGTGCGCATCAGCGGTTGGTATGAATGATGAAAGTAGTAAGACAATTAATAAAAATATGTTTACCTTTGTCATTCCCGCAGTCCACCACCCTGTCATTCCCGTAGTCTTTTGAGCGGGAATCCAGTCTTTCACGTTCCCTGGATTCCCGTTTTCACGGGAATGACGACAAAACGAAAAACCTTTCATGATGTTCCCCTGTCCGATCTCATTGCCTTGGCCATGCCTGACTGCTTCGGCATATCCTCAACAACTATCTCATAGCGCTCTTTAAACTTTTCATAGATATCTTTGTTCATCTTTTTCCTTCGTTCGAACATCAGGTCCGTTCGCACCTTGTCAATTACAGAAGCAAGCTCGGGCATCCGTGAATCAACCTTTTCACCGATACGCACGAGGTGAAGCCCGTAGCCTGACTCTATCGGTCCAAGCCAGATATTTGTTCCCAATGTGAAAAGCTCTTCTGCAAAACCTTTCCCGAATAAACGCTCAACTTCAAATGGTGTTTCCTGAACAAAGTCATACTGCATCATAAAGCTGTCGCCCTTTTCCGGCGCGCTCAAGACATCAAGTTGAGACAATACATTCTTTGCATCTTCAAAAGCCTTTGCACCGCGCTTGTCCAGGCTGAAATAGATATGGGTAAAGGACACACGTGCAGGCAGTTTATATCTCTCCTGATTATCGAGAAAGTATTTGTTCAGTGCAGATTCATCAGGTTGATTAAGCTCTGCAAGGTCATTAGACAGAAACTCCATCTTCTGCATCAGCCTGCGCCTCAGGATCGTGTCATTCTGATCAAGGCCGAGTGCAAGTGCCTCTCGGTAATAGACTTCCTCCTTTATGTAGGAATTAACAAGACCCTTCAGCTCAGTTTCAGTAGGCTGGCGGTTCCATTTCTTTGACCAGTTGGCGCTCAGCCACTCAATATCGGCAGCAGTTATAACGATCTTATTGCCGGAGACATCGATCTCGTCTTTGTTTACTATCGAAAAGACAACGAAGATTAATGCTCCGATTATCAGGAAATGTAGCAGAGGTTCTTTGTGCCATTTTTTCATTTTGTATCTCCTTTAATAAAACTACGAATATCGAATATCGAACAAGGAATGTCGAATGTCGAAGTGAAAAGATTTACGGTCGATATTCTTTCCATACTTCGAAATTCGTCATTGGACATTCGACATTCGATATTCTCTTTTTCTCCTATTTATAGATACATTAAAAACATTATATGTACATCATAAGATAAAGAAATACTCATAACACCTCGTAAAATTACTAGTTTTTAAACCTTTTATTTCTAACTGAATCAATTCCTGATTTAAAGAACAGGGCAATTCTCCTCAAAGCGGGTTCAAGCTGATACCTGAATCGCTTGAGCCCTGCTTCGTACGTATGCCCGATCGTATTATTAAGAGTTCTGATACTAACTTTCCCCGAAGGGCCAGGCCATACGATACCTTACGGGGCTCCGGTCCATAGATTGAGTCCTCCAGTACAAGAAAGGAGCTTCTGCTCTTTGAAGCAGGCGCATAAGCTGAATCGGGGCCTATCCTTTTCTGCCACCCAAGAATTCCAAGGTATGCTGTACGGCGATCACGAAAAAGGACCCGACGTATTGCCCTTAGAAAGGCATATTGCTCAGAGCTGTAATATCGCGTCCACGAAGAAGTGAGGGTCTCATAGATCGATTTCCGGAAATAAGCGATGAACAGAGTGAGCGCGAGAACAATCAATGCAATGGCAAAAACAATGAGACGAGGCAGGTCCTCAATTTGCTGTGCAAATGATTTCTTCACGTTAAACAGAAGCGGTGGAATCTCAGCTGTCTCTACCTGCTCTGTTTTAGTATTCCACCAATGCAGGGTAACGGGCGGAAACGCATAGGTCCCACCGCGCTCAAATACATACGTGACGGCTTCCTTCCGGACCCCGGTTACGGTCTTTGTATCTTCTTCATGCTCGTCTTCAGTGCGTGACGTCCCCGGATAGATCGATATTCCCGGTTCTTCATACTGCGAAATGAGGGTTGGAATGAACATACCCGGCATTCCCTCCAGTCGAGCGGTTATGTGTCGTTCAATAGCATCACCGGGTCGATAGATATCCGATTCCATTGAAATCTCCTGAATCAACTCGAGTGAACTTCCGGATAGAAAGGGATCAAGATTTTCCGCACCCGCAGGGGTAACGGCAGAGAACCGAAGTTCCGGGAGAAAAAGAGTGGTATGAATCGGCTTTCTCGCCTCCGGGTCAGCATGGGTAACCCCAATGTACTTCTTTCGCAGGTCGAATATCCCCCTCTCCAGAGGATAGAGTTTATACTCTCTTGTGATGCCCGCCCAGGTGTTTCCTTCAAGCCTTTCGCTCATTGCATAGGTGCTATCAGGCGGCAGCACCGTTACCACTCCTTCCATCTCCATTGACGGATAAGCAGGTGATTTCGAAAACCACGTTGGTACGAGGACCGTTACGGTAAGCGTTACCTCGCTTCCAACTATCACCTCCTCAGGTGAAACGCCGGCCCGCACAATCGGTTCATCCGCAGTGTAGCCCGCACCAGCGGAAAGAAAGATAATGAAAAACGCTATGAAAGGAAGTTTTTTCACTCTTCTCTCCGCGCATAATCTTCAGCGAATTTAAGCGACAAAAAGTCTTTTATATCTGTATCAACTGTCCGCATCCATTTTTCAGCAGACTCCAGCTTCATCTTATCTGCACCGACCATCCTGGTTTCCTTGCCTCTTTCAGCCTGTCGGTCAAATTTTATCTCGTCCGCCTTGATCTCTTGTTGGTCACCATGACCACTTTCCTCCCTTTCTTTGGTAAGCCGCGCAAGAATCGCCTTAGCAACCTGGAGATTTCGCTTCGCAGAGTCGTGTGCAGGATCTTTTTCAAGTGTGGCCTCATATGCCTCGATTGCCAGAACGTAATCACCGGCTTTTACATGCGCATTGCCACGGTTGAAATTGGCTTGAGCAGTTTCCAGCTCAGCAAAGGACTTGGCTGCCTCTTCGTATTTGCCGAGGTTGTAAAGCGCGATCCCTTTCCAGGTCGGATCGATAAAAAATTCTGCGGCACTCTCAAAATCTCTATGCTCATATGCGTACCGTGCCTGCTGGTCATAGGTTGCAAAGACATCTTTCCACGTTTCCGCAGCTGCATTTGAGGGGATATGCAAAACAAGCAGCAAAACTGATGCTTGAGCAGCCCAGCGCATGGTCCACCCTTTTCGAAACCAGAGCAGTGTGATGAGGAGGGCAGGCCAGAGAAAAATCCATCCCCTGTCATCCCACGATTCGGTGTCATCGCCCACAAGCGAAGATTGATATGATGCGGAGATCCGGCGCTCCAATTTTTTCACATCCCGGTTATCCGGGGTAAGGGATATTGTTGAAAAGTCACTAAACGAAGATGATCCTGTTGCACTCAGCGGAAGAGCTGCAAGGACCCGGTCCTTCCGCTTTGCCATCGAGCTGACGATCTCTCCATCAGCCGGGTCGATCCCATCGGCAAGGACCACCACTGCTCCAAAGTCCTGTTCTTTTTGTAATAGTTCATCAGCCAGTTCGAGTGCCGCGCCTATTCTCTGCCCGGGTTTCGGCATCACCTCCGGGTCAAGCCCCTCTAAAAATGGAATGAAGAGTGTCGGATCATCAGTCAGCGGCAGCACCATATGCGCAGAGCCCGCGAAGGCGATCAGCGCGGTCGGGGCACCTGCTCTCAGCTTTGCAAAATCTCTGATCTTGTGTTTTGCCCGCTCCAAGCGACTCGGTTGTATGTCCCGTGCGAGCATTGACTGCGACACTTCCAGAACAACGACCGCGGGCGGTGTGGGCGGCGCAAAAGGGTTTTGCTTCTTGCTCCAGGTGGGGCCGGCAGCGCTGATAGCAACAAAGCAGAAAGCAATAAGCACTGAGTCAATGGCGGTGAGTCTTTTCTGGCGGCCGGCCTGCATCGTAAGGGCCTTTAAGAGGTGTGGTGAAATAATGCTTTCTTCACTTCGCCTGCCCTCAGGCCGGACCCGGACCCTCCACCACACCCACAGCATAGGCGCAATAGCGAGCAACCAATAAGGGCGCAGAAAATGAAAAGCAGAAAGAACTCCCAGCCACTCAGGCATGCCGGACTCCTTTCCCACGTGAACGCAGGAGAATGGGGTAGCTCAGCAGTATCACAATACAGGCCATCCCGGCCGGCCAGTGAATGAGCGAGATTTCAGGGCGGTATGAGAGGGTTTTTGTTTCTCTTGGCACCGAAGAATCAATCTCCTGATACACTTGAAGCAGACTCTCCTGATCATCGGGGGTGAAGAACTTCCCGGATGCCTTCTTTGCCATCTCTTTTAATACTTCAAAATCAACCCGCTCTTCACCTGCAGCATCCGGGTTGCCAATGCCGATGGTAAAGATCTTAACATCATTCTGCGCTGCGATGGCAGCAGCATTCAGCGGCGTCATCTTACTTGCCGTATCGCTTCCATCAGTGAGAATAATGAGCATGCGCTGCTCCACTTCACTTCTCTCAAAAGTACGAATGGCAAGCCCCACCGCATCACCAAGCGCGGTCTGCGGTCCGGCCATTCCGACCCGTATGGAGTTCAGCAGATCTCCGGCTGCAGACAGGTCCCGGGTAAAAGGTACCTGGACATAGGCCCGTGAGCCAAAAACAATCAGCCCAATACGATCCTCCTCACGGTCAGCGATAAACTTCTGGAGTACCTCTTTCACTGCCGCGAGGCGTTCAATGGTCTTTCCCCCGGCATTGGCTATGTCCGCGGTCTCCATTGAGCCTGAGATGTCGACGGCGAGCATCACATCTCTTGCGGCAAGGTCCTTTTCAATGGGATCACCAATGTACATCGGTTTGGCCGCAGCCAGGAGGAGCAGGCTCCAGACACACACTCCCGCAGCGAGCTGGAATCTCATTTTCTTTACTACCGCTGCTCCTGCCTCAGGCCGAACGCCTGACGCATCGACGAGCCGGGAAAAAAACGGTATGCGTACAGACCTGCTTTGCGTCTTGTATGGTTTCATAAATTGCCACACGAGCCATGGTAATGGAAGCGCAATTAATATCCACGGGTAGGTAAGATGGATCATGGCAGGACTCCCCTCCGATGTGTCCTGATCCACTTTTTTGCCAGGGCGCCTAAAGCATCTTCTTCCACATCGGCATTCCGCCGGTACTGAGACGAGGCAAGTGATTGCCCCGCACCCTCCGTAAATTCCGTTCCTTCGGAGGTGGTGTCAAGAAAACGGAGCCAATCATCACCTTCAAGGCCCGCCACACGCTCCCGCGGATAGGCTGCCAAAGCCGTCCACTTGAGAATTTGCGAGACTTTCATAATATATGCGGAGCCCTTAACACTCACAGTGCGTTCGAGCTCGTGACAGGCGAGCTTACGATATTGTTCTCTTTGCCAGCGTTTCCAGTACTGAAACAGAAGGAACGCCGCGATCAGTGCCGCAATCCCAAAGATCCAGGTCCAGATCGGTGTAACAGGAAAATATGAGATCGGTTCGGGCACCTGAACATCGTCCAGGAGCGAAATCAGATCATAGAGCGGTAATTTCTCAAGCTCTTCCGGGGATGGCAACGGAGGATTCATCTGTTACCTCCGGGGGAACCGACCCCGGCTGCCGGGATCCCTTCCTGCATAAGCCGTACAATCTGAGAGACCGTATCTTCAGCGGTAGTGAGCGGGAGGACTGTAAGGTCAAGCGTCTTTTGCCAGTCGAGAACATGTTTGATACGATTCTGCAGTGAATGCGCTATTGCCTGAAAGGCGTGCCTGTCTTCGGGGTCGATCTGGAACTGCAGCTCACCATCGCTGACAGTCATCCTCAGGTTTTCCGGCAGGCTCTGCCCGAAAGGATCTATTACCAGACAGAGGAGAAGGTCGTTATGTGTCGAGATGGTGCGCAGGAGCTGCTCGGTCCGTTCATCTACCTGATCAAAATCACTAAAGACTATAATGAGGTGATTGTGGGTTACAATTCTCGCCAGACTTTCAAGCGGGCGATTCAGATGGAGAGGCTGAGCTACCTTCCTGACATCGGCGCTTAACGCCAGGTTTTTCTTCGCAAGCGCAGTCAGGAACCGGTCGAGTGAGCGCCGGCTCCGTTTGGCCGGGATCTCGACCACCTCTTTATCGTCAAAGATAATTCCGCCGACACGGTCCCCCTGTTTGAGAATCCGCATGGCTGCTATTGCAGCTGCTTCAGCGGCTGTAACGGATTTCATGTTCAGCGTCGAACCAACAAACATGGACATCCGCTGGTCGACCATAATATAAGACGGCTTGTCCCGCTCTTCTGTAAACACGCGAACATGGGGACTGCCGGTGCGGGCTGTTACTTTCCAGTCAATGGTCCGGATATCATCTCCCGGCAGATAGCCCCTGAGTTCTTCAAAGCTGAGTCCCCTGCCGCGCACGCGGGAAGCATTTTTCCCGCTGAGAACGCTCCTTGCAGGTTGACGGGGCAGGAAGCTGAGTTTTCGCGCAGCAGGCTCCAGGCTCCGCAAGTGGGAAAGAGGCGTATAAATCCGCGTATCATACTGGTCCATACTCAAACCTCTATACCGCTACTAATTCAATGATCCTGTCTATCACCGAATTGGCATCAACGCCTGAACCGCGGGCCGCATAAGAGAGTATCATTCTGTGGCGCATCACATCATGGGCGACCGCCTGCACATCCCCGGGGGAGACATAATCCCTTCCTTCAAGCCACGCACGGACCCTGGAGCACTTATCGAGACTGATCGAGGCCCTTGGAGAGCTCCCTACTTCGATCCATGATGCAAGTTCCTCTTCATACTTCCCGGGGGTACGCGTGGCATATACGACATCAGCGATATACCGGTCGATTTCTTCCGAAACATGGATTTTGGAAATCAGCTTGCGCGCATCGAATATCGCTTCCTGTGATATCCTGGACGAGGGGTCCTCCTTTGATCCTCCCGGTGTCTCTTCCGGCTGTTCTTCCCCCCGGACCAGTCGAATGACCTTAACCTCATCTTCCACCGGCGGGTAGTTGATCTGGACATGCATGAGAAACCTGTCCATCTGAGCTTCAGGAAGCGGATAGGTCCCCTCCTGTTCGATCGGGTTCTGGGTGGCCATCACCATGAAGAGCGGCGGCAGTTTATGTGTCTTGCCTGAAACAGTAACCTGCCGCTCTTCCATTGCTTCGAGAAGCGCGGCCTGCACCTTGGCAGGTGCACGATTGATCTCGTCTGCGAGAATAAGGTTCCCGAATATGGGACCGGGCTCAAAACGAAATTCGCTGCCGGAGTCGGTCGAGTAGTAAACTTCAGTACCGGTGATATCAGACGGCAGGAGGTCCGGCGTAAACTGAATACGGCTGAATTCAGCTTCAAGGTTCTTTGAAAGAGCCTTAATTGCTCTTGTCTTGGCGAGTCCCGGAAGGCCCTCTACCAGAAGATTGCCGTTAGCGAGCAGCCCGATGAGCAGGCGCTCGATCACCAGCTCCTGGCCGATGATCGATTGGGACATGTGGCCTTTCAGTTCCATGATCTGTTCTAGTGCGTTCATTATGGATAAACCCCTCGTGATTAAAAGGTGTGCCAGCCGAATAGTGCCGGCACACCCGTAACCTTTCTTTGTAAGAGCCGGGAGTTTCCTCTTTACTGCCCGGCCCTGCCTACTTTTCCACTCAATTACCAATTACTACGAATCGTGCTGATAGTTCCTCTCAAGAACCCGGATCACGGAACAAAGCTTCCAGGCTTCTGCCGCTGCGGGAACTCTTTGAAGGTCGCCTTGAATTCCGCAACCTTGACCATCGCAGGTGCAAAGGTGAACATCTGATTACCCATCCACTTGTTATAGCCGGAAGATTCATGATCCATACGCTCAAAGGGATCCATCCTCAGGTTGAAAACCTTTGGCATGCGCAGTGTCACGTAAGGATCCACCCAGACATCAAATCCGTGCGCCCTCTGTTCCCGGAAGACAAACTTGAGGTCTCCGTCACGGATTGCAACAATGTCTCCAGTGTCGGAGGAATAGATAAACTCTTTGCGTGGGCCGGGCTGCTTCTCGTTCAGCAAATGGGGCAGGAAGTTGTAGCCGTCAAGATGGACCTTGTAAGTTGTACCATCGACCTTCGTACCCTTCTTGAGTTTCTGCTTCACTTTATCATCGCCCGCTGCGGCCAACAGGGTCGGCAGCCAGTCCAGCTGTGAAATGATATCGTTGGAAACCCGGTCTCCTTTGATCTTTGCCGGCCAACGCACCATCATCGGCACCCGATAGCCGCCTTCCCAGTTCGAGTTCTTCTCACTCCGATAGGGGGTATATCCTCCGTCCGGCCAAAACGCGAGTTCTGCGCCATTGTCGGTGGAGTATATCACGATGGTGTTATCCGTGATACCCAACTTGTCCAGCTTTTTCAGCAGTTGACCAACATGTCCATCGTGCTCTGCCATACCATCAGCATACAGACCTTGCCCTGTGACACCTTGAGATTCTTTTTTGAGGTGTGTCCATACATGCATACGTGAGGAGTTAAACCAGACGAAGAACGGCTTCTTCTGCTTATGTGCCCGATCGATAAAATCAAGTGACGCGTTTAGAAATTCTTCGTCAACGGTCTCCATACGTTTCTTGGTCAGAGGGCCGGTGTCCTGAATCTTTCCGTCAGCTGAAGACTTGATCACTCCCCGTGGTCCAAAGCGCTTCCTGAATGCCGGGTCCTTTGGATAGTTGGGGTGCTCCGGCTCCTCTTCAGCGTTCAGGTGATAAAGATTACCGAAGAACTCATCGAATCCGTGTGCCGTCGGGAGATGCTCGTCCTGATCGCCGAGGTGATTCTTGCCGAACTGTCCGGTCATGTAGCCCACGGATTTCAGCAATTTGGCAATCGTGGGATCCTTCTTATGCATTCCCTCCTTAGCACCCGGCAACCCCACCTTGGTGAGCCCTGTGCGAATAGGATGCTGACCGGTAAGAAAGGACGAGCGCCCGGCAGTGCAACTTTGATCGCCATAAGAGTCGGTGAAAATAATCCCCTCTTTTGCAATGCGATCAATATTAGGGGTCTTATAGCCCATCCGGCCCATGTTGTAGGCGCTGATGTTGTAGGGGCCGATATCGTCACCCCAGATTACCAGGATGTTCGGCTTGTCAGCAGCTAATGCTGATCCGACAGCAAAAGCCAGTACAACAAACATAACTAATACTGCTACTATAAACTTACTCTGTTTCATTTTCTCCTCCTTTCGCGTTTTAAACTACGAATATCGAATGTCGAATAACGAATTTTGAAGTTTGGAAAAATATCGATCGCAAAGCTTTTCCACTTCGACATTCGACATTCCTTGTTCGATATTCGATATTCTCTTTTTTATCCTTTGTCATTCTCCTTTTCTTATTCTGGAAATATTATTTTCCAATCCTTTTTCATATCCACGACCGTCCACCCCTTTTCATGCGCTTCATCCAGGCCCTTGTCGAGCTTTCCAATGTGGGACTTGCGGTCGTAGGCCCACTCGCGAACATTATCAGTATGATGGACGTACAAACAGAATCGAGAGCCGTCCCCAGCGCATGTCCACTGCAGCATTTGCAGATCCCCGTCTGAATTTCCGAACGCGGCCATCGGCCGTCGGCCAATATGCTGATTAATAGCGACCGGCTTACCGCCTTTGTCGTCATAGAAGTTGAGTTCAGGTAATCTCACCAGCACCGGCGTGCCACTGCGCAACTCAAACTCTGTCTTGATACTGCTACCGATGACCTGCTCGGGCGGAATACCATAGACTCTCTCAGCCCACGGACGCATGAATTCTATACCTCCGCCGGAAGTGATGTAGGTCTTAAAGCCATTAGCGCGTAAATAACCGAGTAGTTCAAGCATCGGTTGATAGACCATCTCAGTGTATGGACGGCCGGTCTTCGGATGCTTGGCCGCTGCAATCCAATCCTTTGCTATTTGCGCGAATTCCTCGGTTGTGTTGCCTGCGTGAGTAGCCATGCCAAGTTCAAACAATGCGCGCTTACCTCCGGACAAAGCTGTCTTTATATCACCTTCCAGAACCGCCTTGAAAGGCTGCTTGTCCTTCCACTCCGGATGCGACGGCGCGAGTTCCTTTACGCGGTCGAACACAAATGCGATTTGAGTGTAAATTGGCTGTTCGGCCCACAGCGTGCCATCGTTATCGAAAACTGCAATACGTTCAGCTTGTGGGACAAATTTTGGACTACCTGTAGTGGATACATCCTTCACAAATTGTACAATTGCCTTTTTGGTCGGACCTTCGTTCCACGAAGGAAGCGTCTCGGCAAATGCTGAAGATACTACCAATAGTGTGATTGCTAAAGCTAATAATGCTTTATTCATTTTAATCTCCTTTAATAAAACGACGAATATCGAATATCGAACAAGGAATGTCGAATGTCGAAGTTTTTTGTTTTTTCACTTCTACATTCGTTATTCGACATTCGATATTCTCTTTTATCATCACCCTTCCATCTCCACAGAAGGCGAAACATACGTCCGCCCCTTTAAGACTTCAAAAACCGCCGGAATCAAATCATTCGTAGCAGTCCTCTTAAGCACAAACCCTGTCGCACCTGCTGATAAACATTCATCAACAGCAGTCTGTTCATCATGGACGCTGAGGATAATGACTTTCATTTCAGGATTCCTCTTTCTGATACGACGCGCAACATTGATTTCCTGGGTGATCGGCAGGGAGAGATCCACTACAACCAGATCAGGTTTAACTTTATCAAGAGAATCAAGAAGAGATTTCTCATCAGCCACCATTACAACCACATCAAAGACAGTCTCCAGCAGGCTTCTTATGCCTTCAAGCATATTCTGATGCCTGTCTGCAAGGAGCACACGCCCCTGCTTAATGGATGTTTCTTTGCTGGTATCCTGATCTTGCATGTAATTCTTTCGTTGTTAAGACAGAGTTCGGGCTATATGTATAAATGGTAGGAGAATAAAGAGGGGTTAACAACTCGTAAAATTACGGGGTTTTGAAAGAAAAAATACGTAGAACTACGGATAACTACGAATGACGAATGACGAAGTACGAAGGGAAAAGCGGCCGGCAATGCTATTGCCGCTTGTTTATAATATTTTCAGTATATTCATCCTTTATTCAAATAAAATCTTTTACTAATTGAGAACTCTTTTTTATCGCATAGAACGGTAAGGAAACAATCGGCAGTGTATTATTAAAAAAAAGCTGAGAAATTCTTATACCTGCAGGCAAACGATATTTCTCAAGATAGATATGCATACTTCGTAACGTCCCTGTTTTCCCTGCTTTCACTTCAATCGGCAAAGCAGATGAACAACATGGAATAATATAGTCGATTTCCGCACTGCTGTTTCGTGCTTCGCGCGCCCAATAAAATAGTGATGGAGCCTGGAGATGGTCCCGATAAGCAAGTAACTCCTGGGCTGTGAACTGTTCAGCAACAGCTCCTTCATTAATTTTTATAAAATTATCATCAGCAGAAAGAATCATTTCACTATTTAAACCACAAATATTCTGCATCAAACCAATGTCCAGGAATATTGTTTTAAAATTCCTTTCCCTGGCATTAGCTTCAAGAGGCAGTCCCTCTCCGCTTGTCTGTCTGATTCGATAAACAACGCCTGCTTTTTCCAGAAGCTCCAATGCCTCTTTCAAATCTCGTGATTGCATACTGCTATCTACATGCGAGTACTTAAACTTTTTCCCAATCATTTTAGGAACAGCAAAAAATATCTTTTGAAGATATTTATGCTTTACTTTATTGGCATATTTACCAAAATCGTCACGGTAAGTCTGAATAATTATTGATTGAATTTGAAAACATTTATCCAGATTGGCGGTAGACGCATATTCTGAAACAACTGCAGGCATTCCGCCTACAATAGAATATTTTTTCACAAGGGAGGTAAGATGTTGGTGCACAGGAAGAGAAGGTAGATTATCCCAGTTTAAAGTTTCAATGGTTATTCTGGCCCTCTGTTCTCCAACTGCATCAAGAAATTCTAAAAAAGAAAGCGGTTTCATATACAGGTACTGGATCCTGCCTACAGGCATCCTGAAATCTTCCTGAGAAATAACAAACTCTAACAATGAGCCGGCACCGATAACATGCAGCTCGGGCATCTGTTCATAAAAATATCGCAATGCACTAATTGCATTTGGACATTCCTGTATTTCATCTAAAAACAGCAGTGTTTTCCCCGGAATGATATCTGATTTTGAAAGAATCGAGAGGGATTCAATTATTTTTTTAGGCTCCAGCGTTTCGAAACAGGCTTTATATTGAGGCTTCTGCTCAAAATTTACTTCCACTAAATTATCAAATTCATTTTCCCCGAACTTTATAACAGAATATGACTTTCCAACTTGCCTGGCACCGCGTACCAGAAGGGGATACCTGTGTTCTTCTTTTTTCCAGGTTTCTAAAGTTACTTCAATATCTCTCTTCATGATGTCTCTATAATCCGGTCACTACTGCTCACAAACATTATCCTTAACATATAGAAAGTATAAACATATAATGCTTAAAATACAAGGCTATTTTAAACATGTATTGCTCAATTAACAAGGTTATTACAGGCATATATAATTATCCTTATTTCCAAACTGTCCGGAACTCAGAAAAATTATGATCTCCGGTTCATTAATTTCGATCTTTAACTTATTGAAAACAATACGCTTATTCATTGCATTGACTAATGTGACCTAAAGGGTCATAAAAGTCATTTAAACACTTTCTTTATTAAAAAAAATGCAGGATTAGGAGAAACATCAATAATGGTAAATAGTGGAGTTACAAACAAATGAACGTAAAAATATATTTTTTAAATCTCGTAATTCGTAATTCTCAATTTGTAATTTATCTTCAAACAGACACAATCCCATGCTTAATCGCATACTGAACAAGCTCCGCAGAGGTCTTAATCCCAAGCTCTTCCATCATGCGGTATTTGTGGAATTCAACGGTCCTTGTGGATATATTCAAAACGCCGGCGACTTCTTTGGCAGAATTGCCCTCAGCCAGAAGCTGGAGCACTTCCCTCTGGGCGGGTCGACAGCTTTGAAAGCGCTTCATTTCGCTTATGTGAGCCGTCTCTGTAAGTCTTCATAAGCTCCCCGGCAATCATTGGCGTCACATAGGTCCGTCCCTTGAGAGCTTCATGGATTGCCGTGATAAGTTCAGACGGTGCCGAGTGTTTCAGGACATAACCTGAGGCTCCTGCTTCAAAAGCTTCGGATGCATAGTTCACATCAGGATGCATGGTCAAAAATACAACTTTAGTG
>SDBV01008409.1_pt1 | contig 13933 bp, 28 predicted proteins | sample 2277081 | NCBI WGS metagenome assembly SDBV01 (sample SAMN10402039, study PRJNA504765) | marine sediment metagenome | isolation source: marine sediment core GS10_PC15, 223 cmbsf | place: Arctic Ocean: Southern Knipovich Ridge | collected 2010 | reverse complement strand
AGCACCGCCGCCCGCGTCGTCGGCGCCACCTTGCGCACCATCGTCTTCGAGGCCAGCTTCTTCTTGAGCAGCTTCTCCACCAGCTTCTCGATCTTCGCCTGAGTGAACTGCTCTTTCACCCACTTCATCACTTCCGCCCGCAGGAACGTCCGTATCAGCTTCCACATCAGTACCAGCTCCTTTTGCGGCGAGTAGGGTGCTTATGCTCTTCTCGGCGTGTGCCATCCGCCACTCCGCATGCTGCTCCCAATGCTCAATGCGAGCATGCAACTGCGTGTTCACCCAGCGCACACTAGCCAGCCTTTGCAGCGCCCACGCCACCACCGCCGCCATCACTGCCAGGGCTATCCAGAGGGCTGTCATTCGGGGCACACCTCCCGCTCGATGACGAGACGCAAGGGATACTCGGCCTGCCGGATGCGGAAGCGCCTCGTCTTCTCACCAGAGAATGTGACGAAGACGAAACCCGCCTTCTCCCGCAGCTCCACGTCTGTGATGGTAGCCACCCGCACCGCCGGCGTCTCCACCTCCCGCCACTCCGGCTTCGGCCGGGCGTGGTCGCGCCAGAAAGCCCGGAGACGAGACCCGACATGCTCTTGATCCACCAAGAACGCGCCCCAAATGATGCCCCAGGCGTAGCCGCGGGCCTCGTTGGCGATGTCAAGCATCCCATCCACCCACATTTTCTCGGAAGGCTTGTCCGCAACGGCGGGCTTTGCGCCATGCTCGTGCATCTCAGCTATCGCCTCGTTCAGTGTCATCATTTCGCCACCTTTCGTCTCAGCTTCCGGCACCGCTTGCACAGATCACGGTTCTCGGGCGGCTCGGTGCCGCGTTTCCACCCGGGCCATGAACCGCCGCGAGGGCCTCCCCGCAGGTCCGCATCGCAGGCCGCGACTATGCAGTCACACGACAGCCCGAGTTCGTCATGGTACACAGCCCCCCGCGGGGCCCACACGTAGTAGCGGGCGCTCATTCCGGCGCCTCCCCCCGGCCCTCGGCAAAGTCCCGCAGTCTCGCAATGTAGTCCAGCACGCCCGGCACACCATGGATTAACTCCGCGGCCTGGAACTGCTCCGCCACCCACAGCACCACGTCCTTGCCCAGCGTGTCCCAGGAGAGCTCGGGCTTCTTCTCCAGCGGCACGTCGAAGGCCGACAGCGCCTTGTGCCTGTACCCGCACTCGCACTCCTCAGGCAACCCCAGCCTATCCTCGCAGTTCTCCAACCGCAGCTCCAGCTTGTAAATCGCCCTTCGTGCGTCTGCATCGTGTGTCATCAGTCAGGTTCCTCCTCTCACGGCCCGCAGAGGCCGAGGGACTGCATGGTCCGTTGCACGTTGGCAAGGACATCTCGCGCCCCAGCGGCCAATTCATGCTGTGCGCCCGGGCCATCCCAATGCAGCACCATGTCGCGCACCCTCTGCTCCAACTCCGCCACCTTCTTCCGCAGGTCGTCGCGCTTCTTCTCGAAGGCGAATGCAGCGTTTGACGCAAAACGCAGTGCGTCGTCCGCGCTGTCGTCATTTGGCACGGGAATAAGCGCCCCGCAGGCTGGACAGGATATGTCGCTCATCAGTCAGGTTCCTCCTCGCTGCTCTCCAGCAACGCTGCGGCCGATTTGTCCCACGTCAGCTGCCTCGCCAGCCGCAACTCCATCCGCGCATCGTAGTGCCGCTGCTCCTGCAACGCCGCCTCCGACCTCCGCTGCTGATCCCAACCCTCCCGCTCAGTCTCCTGCCGCCGGTCCCAGGAGTACTTCGCCGCCACCGCATTCATCACCAACTGCGCCACCATCCACCATGCCACGGCCATTCCCACCAGACACGCCCATTGCTCGAATTCCATCTCGTCACTGCCTCCTTTCTCACTCCCCAAAACAGGCATTTGGCTGTACTCGGTGCACCTCAGCCTAGAACTCGCTTTAAGGGCCCGTTTTTCGCAACTATGGGCATTCTGAGTGTGGGGCTATGCCCCCTGTTCCACCAGCCTCCTCGCGATCCACTCCACCACCGGCACACACACCGCGTTGCCGAGGGCTTTGTAGCGCTGCGTGTCCGATACGCCCTCAGTCCAGCCGTCAGGGAAGCCCTGCAGGCGCTCGCACTCCACCGGGAGCAGGCGCCGGACCGCCATCGGGTCCTGGTCTATGATGAATGTGGCCGCTTGTGGAGGGTGCTGGCCAACGCGGCTTCCAATCGCGCAGGCAATATCTTCCCCACCGCCTTCGCCCGGCGTAAAATCCCCTTCGCAGCCCTCTGGCTCAAATAGTACCTCTGCGGGATCTCCTCCCCGCCCTCTAAGACCTCCGACAATGAACACCCTTCTCCGCCGCTGGGGCACTCCGAAATGTCGAGCATCCAGCACTCGCCAGCACGCATCGTACCCGCACTCATCCAGCGCACCGAGAACCTCTCCGAAGTCACGACCGCGCTGCGAAGACAACAATCCGGGAACATTCTCAAAGACAACCCACTGAGGCTTCGCTCCCCTGACAAGGCGCATCATCTCCCAAAACAACCCGCTGCGTGCACCAGATAGCCCTTCTCGCTTCCCGGCCACGCTCAAATCCTGACACGGCCACCCGCCAGTCACCAGATCCACCCCCGGCAACCCCTCCACGTCCCGTATATCGCACTCCTCAAGCTCGCCAGCACCAAAATGCCCGCGGTACACCTCACAAGCCCACTTATCCCGCTCATTTGCATATACACACTCACCACCAGCACGCTCGAACGCCAGGCGGAAACCACCAATGCCCGCAAACAGGTCAGCAAAGCGCAGGGAGAGGCTCATTTCGGAGAAAAACCCCCCGGTGGGGCCCCTCCTCCCTCTTTCCCACCCCCTGGGGGCGGGTCGGCAGTTCGCTCCTCGCAGCGGTCGCAGCAGCGCCTCTCGGCCGCGAGCCAGCGTTCCGCCGTGCCCCTGGCCCACAGACCAGCCCTGGTCGCCCGGTACGCTGCCCAGAACAGCGCACGCCGTGCAGCCCCCACGACCACCCACGCCACCCACCAGCCTGCTCGTCTCATGCCTCACTCCTCCTCCGCCCCTGTGGGCGGTTCCGGCTCCCGCACCGTCACCCGGCTGCCATCGTACTCCCAGCCCTCCAGCGGCCTCCACTCCACCCCGAACGCCTCGCACCAGCGGCGCACTGTGCGCCTCATCGGGGGCGCGCGGCCCCCGCAGCGCAGCTCCAGCACCCCAGGGCGCCAGCGGATGTGTACGCCGCCATACCCCTTGGGGCCCGGGCTGTACACCCACCGGCCCTCGTGCTCGGCCTTAACCTCGGCGGCTGCATCGGCCAGATCCCGCACCTACGTGGCCCCCAGCCCCGCGGAGGAGGGTGGAGAGGGGGCTATTATGTGCACATCCCCTCCAGCTTTCCGCACTCTGTACTTCTCCTGGTTGTCCTGCCACCCCGACCAGAACGCTCTACACCACCCCTCGACAGTCTGTTGCCGTGCCCCCCGGTACGTTGTGCGTAGGACAAGGTGTTCTTGCCCCTGCTGCGTGCGCCAGAACCCCAGTCTCAGCCCCGCTCCCGACCCTCCTGGACTACTCCACGATCCCGGCCGGGCCCAGAATTCGTCAGGCACACCACGCACTGCCCCGCTCCCGAGGGGGTGCTTCTCGGCATACTCCCTCATCTCATCAGCCATCTGCTTCCGCGCATTGTCCAGATCTAGCCCGGACAATCTTTCCCACCGCTGCCCCACTTCTGTCTTAGCCATTGGCTCCGTCTCCTTCGTACTGCCGCTGTGCGATGTCACGCAAGCGGCGCGCTTCCTGTAGCAGCTTCGTCTCCAGTGCGGCGATGTGGTCTTTGTTGCAGGTCAGTTCTTCGTTGTCCTGGTAGACTGCGGCTCTGGCAAGGCCGCGCCACTTGGCTGGGTGCCAGGCGATGTCATCAAGGGACATCGGTGGGTCCCTCCTCAGCGTCCTGTGTCTCGTCCCATCCGATGGCGTCTTCGATGCTCTCCATCTTTGGCGGAACGAAGGCCTGATACGCTGGGCCGGCCGGGCCGGATGTCCAAGCGTTCCAGCGCCCGCGGATTTCGTTGACTATGGCGCCGCCGTGAGGCCAGCCTCCATCCGGCTGGTCGTTGCAGATGTCCTCGAGCAGTGAGAGTGCGGAGGCGCGATCGGGCTCGTCGCTGTGCTTCTTCAGTTCGGCGGCAATGCCGTTGGAGTCCGATGCGTTGAGTCCAAGGAGGGTGCAGGCATTGCGAGCTGCGACGTATGCCCAGCCGTGAGCATTTGACGTTGAATCCGACTGTATATTTGAGAAAGAATCCGTTGAGCTGGCGCGTTGCGGTGGTTTCTTTTTCCTTACTTCCTCACTTACGTCAAAGGAGGGGGAGTGTGAGGGGGAACCCACCGATGTGGCGGTTTCCGCCGTGGAGCGTCGGTCGGTTTCCGCCATATACGGTCCCCGCCGTTCAGCGGCGGTTTCCGCCGTGGAGCGTCGGTTTATCCCGCCGTGGAGCGTCGGTGCTATCCCGCCGTCAATAGGCGGTATATCCCGCCGTAGAGCGTCGGTTTGCGCGCGCATTTCAGAGCGTCTCCACTCGGGGATGCGACACCGGCGAAGGCCCTGTTTTCCGATGCGTTCAACGAGGGCGTAACGCACTGCGGAGGCGATCAATCTCTCCACCTGCCGCTGGCTGCAACCGAGGTAGTGAGCGAGATGTTCGGCAGGCACGATCACCACTCGCCCGAGCTCGCCGCCGTCGAGCAAAGCAATGGCCTGCGCCACGTCACGCGCCCGCCCGAGGTCGCCCCGTCTGATGAGTGCTGCGATGTAGTCAGTGTCCATTATTAGTATGGTTTCTGTAAGCTACGGTACTGCAATTACCGGAGGCTTCGTGTATACTGTGTGTATCCTGAATACGGAGGCGATACGAGATGAACCGCAAGCAAGCCGAGGGCCTCGCCCGCCACATCGAGACAGACGACCCCGGATGCACTGTCACGGGCTATCGCAAGCAGAACGGCGCCGTGCACATCGAAGTTGTAGACACCCGCACGGGATACCCTTTCGTCATCAGTTCCGAGGGCGACTGGAGCGGACGCGTAGAAGATAGCGCCGAGATGATCGCTTGGCTCGACGCTGTCAAGTAGCCGCACGGGGCAGGCGTTAGCCGCCCGATCAGACGCACGGAGGCGAAGGACATGACAACCGACGACCTGAAGGACGCTGTCGTTAAGAGCGTGGCGCGTACCACCACGACCGTGACGGTCTGCCTTGTGCTGGAGCGGGGCGCCCGAGTGGCGCTGCTGGTGAACTCCACTCCTGACGGCTACCTGCAGTGCGCGGTTCATGCGGGGAACGAGTGCGGGCCACTTCAAGAACCCAAGGAGGCCTCCTAGATGCCCAACTGCCCCGAATGCCAACGCACGTACACTCCTGGCCCCGAGAAGGGGCGCTGCCTGCGCTGTGACGCGGTGCTGCCGGCCATTGAGGCTCCACCCCCCGCGCCTCGCTTCCGGCGCGAGACGGACACCCGCCAGCTCCACATCCTGCTGCCGCCGGAGCTCTACGCCAGCCTCTATGCCCTGGCAGAGGCCGAGGGCTGGAGCGTGAGCGCGGCCATTCGCGAGTGTATCAAAGGCGAGCTCGCCCGCAGGAAGGAGGGGTGAAGGATGGTACGCCTCAACCGGATGGTCGGAATGACCCCCAACGAACGCAGAGAAATCGTCGAGGCCATTGAACGCCTGGGCGATGCACTGAATGTGGCGAGGCTCACAGCGGAAGCCGTGGCCGAGGTTGCGCAACGAAACGGAGCCTGCGAGTACGATCCGGGCGTCGCGAGGTACGCACAGCAGATCGCGAGCATCGTCGAAGACCATTCTCAGAATCGGGTGCTCGGAATCCGCCAACTCCGCGATGCTTGGTCGAACGCTTGCAAGCTCGCCATTGCCCGCGCCCAGCAAACACCCACTGACGAGTAGCCCGATTGTCACTGCGGCCAAGCTCGCTACGATGGCCCCTCCTCCTCTGGGGGAGGGGCTGTGTACGCTTGCCCCCGTGCGTGGTAGAAGTCCTCCTGCGTTATGCGAGTGCAATACTCCCCGGCCCTGGTGGCCTTGAGGCCCTCGTGCTTGCACAGGGGGCGCCGTCTCGAACGAGCTGCCCTCAGTTGCTGGTTCTCGTCATTGAGCATCGCCATGCGAGACACGTCCCCAGCAGGGTCACAGCGGGCCTCAAGCCCGTGTATGTAGTCTCGCAGCGGCATCGGCAGCGCGTTGATGTTCTCTGATGTCGGCATCCAGTTGTCGGGGATCCTCACCGAGACGCTCTCTGCTCTCATGGCCCTACTCCTCTGGATCGGCTACAGACAGGCTCACGTCCCGCTCGAACTCCACTCCTGCGGACTCCAGCACGTCCGCAACCTTGTCCTTGAAGTCCTCGTCTTGCCCCCCGGCCAGAATGAGTGTCGCCCCCTCCTCGCTGATCTCTGCGTCGGCCTCGAGATCCGCCGTCTGCAGCGGCCGCAGCACTATGACGGCCAGCGTGAGGTCCTCGCTCTCGAGCTCCTCCTGGATCTTCCGCAGGCCCATCAGCGCAGGCACCTCTGGCCGGCGCCGCAGCTCGAGGGCTATCCGCAGCACCTTGGGCTTCATCGCCAGGTCCCACGAGGCCGAGTCCACTGCGGCCAGGACCTCGCCGTTGCCATCCATGAACTCCACGACGAGCTCCCCCTGCCGCAGGCCCATCAGCTTGCCCATCTCTTCGATGGTGATACTCACCTTGTCCAGCTTGACCTTGCCCGGCCCCTCACTGCTGAGGTTGACCTCGAGCCCGCCAGCGGCCAGTGCGACTTGTCGGTCTGCCATGTGTCCCTCCGATGCGCATATTATTAGCAGGTTGTGGACGCTGCTCTCACGGTCCGTCCTTCCTGCACTCAGGGCACAAGTCAATGTAGTAGCTCACGCGCTTCCTGCCCTCGTACCGATCCACCCGCTTGCGTTTCCACCCGAACTGTATTGCCAATCGCCGGATGTCATCAGCGTGCCATTGGCGCGGGCAGATCCTCAGAGCAGGCGCCCCGTCTTTGGGGGCATCGCACCTGGAGCCAGCGAACTCATCACCATCACAGAACAGCACCTTCACCCAATCGGCCTTCGGGTGTTCCCTCCGCATGTACTGCCGTGACTCGATCACAGCGCCAACACCTCCCAGCCTGCGGCCTCCGCCATGCACCGCGCATCAACCCCTACGCCGGCCAGGATCACCGTGCCCGTGGCGCCACCGTTGCGGTTCAGGGTGCGCAGGACGTGCGCCAGGGCAGCACCCATCACGTCCACATCGTCCAGCACGATGAATGTCAGCCCCATCGCTCGAGACCAGCTCATCGCCACCGCCACGCCCAGCAGCGCCTGCTCCCCGCGCGACAGCAGCCACCAGGCACGGCCATTGACCTCGGGCCCCTCGCCTGTGAGCTCGAGGGTGCCGTCGCTGATAGCCTTTAGCGCACCCGGCAGACCGGCGTTGTACCTGCCCGCCACCTCTCCGGCCCACTCAGTCATCACCGCGGAAGCCGGATCCAGCACCTTCTCCCACCACCGCCACTGTCTCTGCGCTCTGGTAGCCGCCGCAGCGTCCGCGGTTGCCGTCTCCAGGCGCTCTGTGAGGCCCTCGGAGGCCTCGCTGGCCTTGGAGGCGGCTTGCAGGTCAACGTGCGCCTCGTGGGCCTTCTCTGCTGCCTGCAGGGCCTTCTCTATGGTCGGCTGCTTGGGGCGCGGCTTCTTCCTGGCCTCGGCAGCTTCCACTGCAGCCTCAGCCGCCCGAAGCTGAGTGGCATGGGTGGGCTCGTCGCGCTCCCACTCGGCGTTCCAGTGCTTTTCCTCGACCCGCGCTTCCCGGAGCTCCGTGATGCTCTGCAGCGCCGAGGCGTACATACGCCCCTCGGCGTCGGCACCGGCCTCCCACTCTGCCGCGCCCTCCGGGTCCGGCTCTGCGTGCGCACACTCCGTTCCGTGCTGCCCCGTCAAGTACTGGCAGGCTGGGCACCCGAACTTCAGCACCTGTAGCAGCGTTCTTGTGTCCCCCGGCTCCGTCAGATCTTCCACCGAGCGAGCCTCTTTCAGCCCCTCTGCCACCCGCCGCTTGTTCATCGCCACCAGGGCCTTCTTCGCCTTCACCACCCGCCCGCTGGCATGGTGCCGCTTCGTCAGTATCGGGCTGTCCTCCCCCGTAGCGGCCCGCACTGTGGCGAGCGTATCCTGCGCCTTCTTCAACTCCCCTGCGGCCGTGTCCGCCTCTGTGCTTCTGGCCACGAGCTTCTGGTACTTGGCCTGTGCCTTCTCCGCGGCTTCCTCGGCCTCTGCCAGCGCCCCAGCGCCCGGCGCCTCCACCTGCGGCAGGTCCTTGAGCTCCGAGATCCTGCCCTGCGCCCTGTCGATGAGCTTGTCTGAGGATAGTCTCTCCTTCTTGACCTTTGCCACCAATCTGTTGACTGCCCGCCGAAGGGGCATACCCTCTGCTCGTGGGCTGAGAGCTTGCAGGTCGGTGATGGGCTTGCCGGTGCGTCGCTGGAGCTCCTCGAACGTGAACCGCCCACACGCTGCCAGCATCATGGCCTGCCGGTCGGCGTCCGACATCGCCAGGAACGCGAGGGGCTGAAAGCAGGGCAGAAGGGCATCCCCGCCCACTCCCACGAACTTCTCGATGCAGTCATCCAATGGCGCCCCCTCGTCGGGGTCGGTGCCGTTCTCCGAGATCCAGGTGGTGGGCTTGCTCGTCAGCGGCAGCCGCCTGCCAATGCCCATCTGGTCGCCGTTGTGCCGCAGGATGAGCTGGAGGGTGGCTTCGGTCGAGTTGTGGTTGACGAGCTGCTTGTAGCCCACGCCCCGGGCGTCCGTGCCCTCGCAGCTGCCGCTCATGGTGAACTTTATCGCCCTCTGGATGCTGGTCTTCCGCCTCCCCGGGCCATCGCTGGCGAGGAACGTGCGCGGGGGGAGGATGTACTCGAGCTCATCCTCAATGCCCATCCAGCCGGTGAATTTGATGCCGTGTATCATTGGGATTCCCCCTTGATAAGGGCCGTCAGCCGCTCCTCGGTGAGAAGCCGCCCGCAGCTCTTTATCCCCAACGCGACGTCAATGAGCACGATCAGCCAGAATGCGTCCCAGTACGCGAGTGGGGCGACCGAGAATAGGGCCACCACCTTCCAATTCCAGAGCAGCACCACGAGGGCCGGCCCCGCGAACAGCGACAGCAGGAAGTTCAAGCCCGGGTTCGCATACCAAGGCATGTCACCACCCCTCCTCAGCGCCCACACTCGCCTTCTCCGGCGGTGCGTCGGCGTCCGTCAGGCCCTTTGGCATCTCCGCGCCATCGCCCAGGTCTTCCTCGGGGTCGAATGCCTCGGGGTCATCCTCAGGCTCTGTGTGTGTCTCGGGCTCCTGCTGGAATATCTCCTCGGCGTCCTCCGGCGTGGCGGCGGGGGGCACTACACTTTCGACGGCCTCTAAAGTGGAGTGGACTTTCGCGGGCGTATGTGCATCGTGCTTGTCCCGCACAGCCTCCCGCAGCGTCTCGCCCCACGGCGCCAGGTGCACTATCCACTGCCAGGAGTCCCGCATCTGCCCACTTTTGGGGTCGCGGTACTGCGTCTTCTGCCAGCGCTTGTAGAGCTTCACGTCCACGCCCATCAGCCGCCCGCAGTGCCCGCGGATGCTGTCGAGCTCGTGGAAGATCGCACCGAAGAGGTTGATGGCCTTGGTCTCAACGTGGAACACGCCGTCAGTGCCGCCCGGCATGTCGGGGAGCTGCACCCTGACGATGATGGAGAGCTGGCACTCGCCCTTGTCCATGCACCCGCAATGGAATTTGCCCTCGTCGTCCTTGGGGCACTCCTTCTCCTCACGGGTGCCGTCCTTCTGCAGCGGGTGACAGATGCGGCCGTCGCAGAAGCACACCAGCGTGCCGCCCCGCTTCCACTGCTGATTCTCATAGGTGACTACCCGCAGCGGGTCCTCGTAGGGCAGCCACACCTTGACAGCCGGCGGCGCCAGCGTGCCGTATTCGGCCTTGATGTACTTGTCCAGCCTCTTCTGTGCGGACTCAGCCCGCGGCGCCAGGTCCTTGTGTGCCTTCAGACCCTTGGCTTTCTCGCCCGCCTGCATCTCCAGGTGCCGCAGCGAGCTGACCTCATCTGCTATGAACCGGAGGGTCCCCAGGTTCTTGAGCTTGCCCGCCTCCCCGCCCTTGATCTTCCCCAGCCTGGGCAGATCATCGCTCCAGAGCTCGTGCAGCGGTACGTCGTCATGTCCCACTATCATCGTCATCGCCCTCCTATGAGTAGGACTGCCGCGACAATGCCTACCACCACTACCGCGCATTTGAGGAAAGCAAGGAATGACTCTCCTCCAAAATCGTCCTGAGAGCGTGCGAGGGCTGACCCAATCCTCCGTATTTCAGCGTCCGCCTCTTCGTCCGTCAGGACTCTGCCGTCATCACCGTATAATTTGCCCATCACTCATCGCCTCCGTTCATCAGCGTCAGTGCGTCCGTCGTCAGCCAGTCCCGCCGGGCGTCATCGCCGGTCCTGTTCGCCTCCTGCGCCAACGAGAGCAAGCGGTCGATCTGCCGGCGCTCGTTCAGCATCCTCGCGGTGTCGCACCGCGGCACGCGCCGCGACTGCTTCGTCAAGGTAGCCGCCCGCGACAACATCGCCTTTTTCCGCAAGGGCAATCGCCCATCGGTGATCGGCGTTTCCCCGAAGCGTGGCATCAAATTGGCTGACATTTTCACTCGCCTCCGTTGCCGTCTCGAGCTGCCGCCGGGCCCGGCCCAGCCTGACGTAGTAATCGTCCGGTGCCTGGAAGCAGCGCTCCTGGCGCTCCTGCTGGCGGTAGTAGAACGTGTCCTCATAGCCCCAGTGGTCATTCATGTCACTCATCACCCTCCGCAACCACCCACTTCCACCGGGATCTCCTCGCACCGCTCCAGCATGGCCTCGGCCACGTCCTCTGCGGGGCACAGGTGCCGCAGCGGGCGGCTGTACGTGTCCTCCGGGGGCTCTATGGGAATCCGGGCGTCATACCTCAAGGCGATAACGTGCCTCTGGATACAGCCGAGGGCCTCGGCCACAACGCAGACATTTTCCTGTTCATTGGCACCGTAGCCCGCCGCCCGCATGCGTTGCAGCCCCTCTTCGATTCTGTCCAGCCTCCACTCGAACGCCTCCTCGAACTCTGCCTGTGTCACTGTTCTCGCCTCCGTTTACGCTCCCATTTCCGCTTCTCGGCCACCAACTCGTCCAGCATCGCCATCATGTCGGCCGACTTCGCGCTCCACATCAGGCTGCAGAGCCACCAGCCCAGCGGTACGCCAGCGAGTACGCCCGGTATCACCATGATCCAGTGCATGTCACTCCTCTGCGAGGCCCTCGATGTAGCGGAGAATGTCGTCGCAGACTGCTTCGCGGCCTTCCTCTCGCAGCAGCTTCATGTACCCTGCGACCTGCCCCCGCTCCCACGAGGGCGGGCCAGTCCATCGCGAACGAGCCTCTTTCAGGTACGCCTGATTCGACCTCGCGGTTTCTCTCTCGGCATCCACGTCGGCCCTGATGTTTGTGACCACGCTGCAAAAGCCCATCTCGCACCTCCTCTCGCGTAGATTCGGGGCCGCGCCCGACGCAGGGAGTGTATATGTGCGCGCCAGGCACGGCCCCACGGAGGCGATGATGGGAGGACCGTGGCCTTGGTCCTCCAGGCATCGCCAATCGGATATTGGCGCGGGGACCGCCTTGGCTGCCTCGTGCACTGCAGTGAACCTGTAGGCTGTGCTGCGTGGAGCAGCCCCCGCGCCTGAGCGTAAGCTGAGTGTCCGGCACCACCTCCGAGGTTCGGCATGGTGCGGCAAAGTGACGTGCAGGCGGAACGGCGGGATGGTTTTTCCGGGAGCGTTTAACCCTCGCGGTCCTAGTACGGCGAGGGACCCGGGCTTGTTCGCAACTAGGACCTTGGCCCGCCCTTGGAAAACTACCAGCATCCGCCTGCACAAAACGCACCGCCCCGGGCGCGGGTAATGCCATTCCACTCCGGTCATGCAGTAGGTACGTATTTGGTTGTGGCGCCCGTGACGGAATCATCGCTCACGCTCCGCATCCAGCCATCGCCCCGACGCTATGCCCCACAGAATCCCCGCCATCACCAGAAGCAACCGATCCACTGGGCCGCTATACACGACGGCGATGATGACCACTGCAGCTGTGACCAAGGCAGCAACGCGAGTGAAAGTCAGGTAGCTCATCCCGCCACCTCCTGCAGCACCAGCCGCACAGCCCCGCTTGGTTGTGGCGCCCGTGACGGAATCATTGCGGCTGCCCTCCCCAGTCCAGCGGGAGTTCGCGTGCGTACTGTGGGGCCTTGGCAAGCTCCTGGGCTACGTCATCGAGGGGGCGCAGCGCCTTGCGGTTGATGTAGACACCCTCGTCCTCAACCACCCCGCCCTTCTTCATCTCCCCATACTGCACGCCCCAGTTCAACAGCTTGTTCAGCCAGTTAGCGAGCATCTCGCCCGTGTCGTCCTCACAGATGACGAGCAGCACCGGCCGGCCCATCTTGCGCTGCACGTTGAAGTAGGCTTGCCAGGCACCGCCACTGACGAAATGAGTCTTGCGATTGAAGTTCTCGTAGAAGCCGCACGTCGTCTTGCGCTTCACTTCGCAGTAGAACGAGTGCCCGAATCCCCCCACGTCCAAGTCGGGCAGCGCATCCTGCTCGCTGCCGCCGTTCAGCACGGGGGCCCCGCCGCTCTCAATGTCGTGCAGGTACGTGACGGAGAAGCCGTGGTGCTTCAGCCTCTCGGCTACCGCCCGCTGGGCGACGGCCCCGTACTCGTACTCAGGCCTCTGTTTGAAACTTGTCTGGCTCATTACCGTGCACTATCCATCCGTCTCGGCGTTCTCGGGCGAACATCTCCAGCTTGCGCCCGGGGCACAGACTCTCCACGAGCGCGTAGAACTCGTCGGGCTTGCGGCTGTGCTCGCGCACGTCTCCGTGAAGCAGCGTCGTCTGATTCGTGAGGGTGACTGTGGGCTTGCCTCGCACACACATGAGGCAGTGCTCCGTCTTCCCTCGGAGCCAGTCCCCGAAGCCCATCTTGTGCTTGGCCCAGGTGAGGATGGTCTTCACGTCGAAGCCCCACTGGTCGGCCAGGTAGTGCGCGTCAGCCATGAATGCGTTTGTGGTCCACAGCCACAGAACACAGTCGTCTGCCGCAGGGAAGAAGAGTGCCTCCATCTCATCCAGCGACATCGGCGGGTAGGGCGTCTTCCCGCGCTGTGTGTAGTCAGCAGCACGCTTCTCATACTGCCAGGGGGGATCAATCACGATGACATCGAACGGTCCCTCGGGCACCGGCACTGCAGCGTCGAGCTCGGCCACCGCCTCCTCCCGCTTCGCCTTGCGGGAGGCAGCCTTCACTCCGCGTCCGTCCGTCCAACCCTCGGGCACTGGCGTCTCAGGGAGAATGTCCAGTGTGTGGGCTTCCTCGGCGGCGCTGGTGACGAGGACGGCGCTGCGCTTTGCGGGGTAGGACTTGCCGTCGCGGCCGACGCTGCGTTCACCTAGCCCATCTGGGCTACCTGATAAATCTCGCTGCACGGTCGTGCGCGGTATGCCGGCAACTTCCTCAATCTTGTACGGACTCCAGCCCCACTCCCGACGCACACGCTGGACAAGCTCTTCGCGCTGTTCCTTCGTGAGGTGCCGACGAGTGAGGTTGGCACGCAGGGCGTGCTCCTGCTTCTCCTCGTCCGTCAGCCCGGTGCGTATCACTCGGGGGAAGTCGCTGATGTCGAGTTCGGCACACGCCCGCAGCCGGTGGTGGCCGTCGAGCACGTTGCCCTCGTCGTCAAGCTCAATGGGAACCTGCACACCGCGCCGGGCGATGTCAGCCTTGAGGGCCTCGTATTCCTCGGG
>SDBV01008408.1_pt1 | contig 13935 bp, 11 predicted proteins | sample 2277081 | NCBI WGS metagenome assembly SDBV01 (sample SAMN10402039, study PRJNA504765) | marine sediment metagenome | isolation source: marine sediment core GS10_PC15, 223 cmbsf | place: Arctic Ocean: Southern Knipovich Ridge | collected 2010 | reverse complement strand
ACTGGATTTCGACACCCTGATTTCCAACGGCGTCTCCAACAGATTGTCCCTTGCTGAAATGGAGGACAGGGGGAGCTGGGCGCGGAAGTAGCAGCGGGGCGCCAGCGACAGCTTGTCTGCCGCCGCCCGGTCTCCGCCGATACACTCCGGACGAGGGCGCCCTCCTTCCCATCCCATAGCTCTACCCGCCCGACGTGCAAATCGCGATGAACATCCGGGATTGACGTACTTCTGTCGGGCATTGCCATGCGCCGGCCCGCGCCCACAACGTTTGGCGCCGTGCGGAACTACTTGCCGCGCCGCGATTCATACCGCTTTCGCATGGCTTCAATGTCGAGTGGTTTGTTGGTCTTCCGGCTCCACCACTGCTGTGCGCGCTGGGGATCGTGCTTGGGATTGACGGTCGGCATACGGGCGCCGACTCGATTGCGCCAGGCGGCCAACTGCCGCTGCAATTGCCCGGCCAGTTGTGGTTTCGCGGCGGCCAGGTTCTCCGCCTCACCTATGTCGTGCTTGAGGTTGTAGAGTTCCAGCGAGCCGTGCTCGAGGAATTCGATCAGCTTCCAGTCGCCGGCGCGGATCGCACTGGCCGGTCGGGAGTGATGATAGTGGGGGTAGTGGAAGTAGATCGCCTCTCGGCCCAGTACGGCGGTTGGATCTCTCAGCAACGGGATCAAACTCGATCCGTCGATGGGCTGCTCCGGCAGCTCTGCCGACGCCATTCGGCAGAAGGTGGGCAGCAGGTCGGCGGTGGTTGTCGGTTCGTGACAGACGCTGCCCGGCCGAACCACACCCGGCCAGCGCACAATCATCGGGACGCGAATGCCGCCCTCGTACAGTGTCCCCTTTTCGTCGCGCAGCGGTGCGTTGGTCGAAACAACCTCACCCACCCCCGTGTAGATCATTCGCAGCCCGCCGTTGTCCGACGTGAACACCACGGCCGTGTTGTCGCTCAGTTTCAGTTCTTCCAGCTTTGCGAGGATGCGGCCGATACTCGTGTCCAGGTCCTCCACCATCGCGGCGTACACGGGATGATTCACGCCGTCTGACGGCTTGGGCTTGTTTCGGTATTTGGCGATCGTGCTGGGATTCGCCTCCAGGGGAATGTGGACCGCGTGGTGCGACAGCGTGACGAAGAACGGCTGATCCTTGTTCTGCTCGATGAACCAAAGAGTTGCGTCGGTCAGGAAGTCGATAGATTTAGGACCTCGCTGCTTGGCACCGTGCCGCCGACGGAATTCTCTGCCCAGTTGGCGTTCGGTTACCTCGTAGCCGAGCTTCTCAGGCGGCGGCCCCAAGTGCCACTTGCCGAAGTAGCCGGTGGCATAGCCCGCCGCCTTGAGCGCCCCGCCGGGTGTTGTAACGCCGTCCTTCAATTGATGCTCAATCGGTGGCACCACCAGTTTTTCAAACGGACGGTAATGTCCGGGAATGAAGTCGGTGATACCCGTGCGGGCCGAGTACTGGCCGGTCTGGATGGTCGAACGCGTGGAAGAGCACACGGGAGTGGCGGCGTAGAAGCTGGTGAACTTCATGCCCTGACTGGCCAGACGATCGATGGCCGGAGTTTCGTGGAACTTGTGCCCGTAACACGCCGGATCCGGCCACCCCATGTCGTCGATCAGCAGGAATACGATGTTCGGCCTCCGGCCGGCGGAGCCCTCCGCGGCGAGCGTTGATCCGAACGGGAGAAGTGCAGCCAGGAAGAAACACAGGCCTGCTGCAGTCGGTATCCATGTCCTGATCATATCATCCTCGTTGTTTGGTTCGGCTCCTTGGCGATTTAACGTCCAGGATACCGTCAAGAGAAACGATACTCAACCCGGGGAACGATCCATTGGCAGCACACGAAAATGCGGACGGCCCGTGGTGCCGAAATCGGCGGCCGGTGTGCCCACGGCAGACTGGCTCGGCTGAGCGAAGAAGCGTATGCCGAGTAGTGCGTTTGGAAGTGGAGATTGGGAGTGCCTCCGCGGCGGTGCCGGGCCGCGCAGCACCGGTCCTAAAACGGCGATCTGAAGCGCTCTTTGCCCTGGGAAGTGCTCAGTGCACGCCAGATCCCGATTTCAATGTGGTTGGAGACGAAGTTCACCGAGCCGTCGCACATCGCCACCTGGACCCCACTCTCGTGCCGGCTTCGGGCCGCCATGGTCATCGGGTTGGATGCGTTGTGCGGGCCGATGCAAGGGGGATTGCCCCGAACCGAACTGAGGCAATAGCCGGACCCCTGCATCACGTCGGGTGCCTGCGAGTTGGGCGAAAGCTGCGTTTCGAAACCGGCCGCGTAGCCCCACCAACTGAAGCCACGCAGGTCGTTACCCTTTCCCTGCACCGTTTCGGAAAACATCAGCGTGTTGGTCAGTCCGTCGGAGATATGGCGGAAAGAGTAACACTTGGCGTTCACGCCGTCCCAGCCACTGATTGTAAACGGGGCGCCTCCGAACACCACGCCGTTCATTGTGCGTTGAGCCCCATACTTGACGTCCTGCCCGTCGACCACAAACCCCGTATTGCCGAAATTCGCCACGTAATTGTGACTGGTGATGCCCCAATTGTCGGCAGGATCGGTGGGCGTATCGCTGGGACAAACGTAGGCCGCGATCCGCCTGGTGGTTACGGGCCTGTTTTCGGCGTGCCCGTAGCGGTGTTGGCCGGGGATGCCGAACCCTTTGGAGTGGACGTACCGCTCGAACGCCGCATCTTGCTCGATGTACGGCAGCGCCGACACCAGCCAGGTCCCCCAACAACAACTGTATGCCCCCACCGGCAGGCTCTCGAACTTCTCGTGATAGGTGTGTATCCCCAAGGCGATCTGCTTCAGATTGTTCGAGCACATCGCAATTCTGGCCGCCTCGCGGGCCGACTGCACGGCCGGCAGCAACAGGGCGATCAGGATGCCGATGATTGCTATTACCACCAGCAGCTCGATCAGCGTGAATCCTCGTCTCTTTGCCTCCATCGGAAGTTCCTCCCAAAAACGGTCTCTTCCCGATCTCGTAGCGTCCGCTGTCCTTTGGCCGCGCTTGCCCGACCTTCGGCCGCCGGAAGGCACGAGCCCTAGTTACCCCGGGTCTACTTGGACCGGATGTCGAAACTGAACTCGTTGGGGCCCTCTGCGGTGACTTTTACCACGTGGTCACTGCTGCTGTTGTACCCGGCCGGTATGAGCTCGGCCGCGGCGGGTTTGGCCGTGGGCCCGGGGGGCGCGTCCGGTGGAGCGGAATCGCCGCCCTTGGACGCGTGGATTCTCACCAGGTAATCCCCCACCGGCAATCCCTTCACCGCCTCGATCTCGTACTGGCCGTGAGCGATTACGGCACCGCTGTCCACACCGCCTTCCTGTTGGGGTTCGAACGTGATGCTGCCGCTCTGAAGCGGCACTCCGTCCAACGTCACCTTGCCGGAGATGGCTTTTCGGTCCAAGGGGTTGTCGGGACCGCAGCCCCACAGCAAACCCACCAAGAGCAACGCGACGCATACGCAGCAAAAACTTCGAGGCTGCCACATGAAACCGGTGTCCGCAATTCGCGAAGTAGCCGCCGGCAGACTCCACCCACGCGCTGAGCGGCCCACTGCGACTGAGGAGCCACCATTATAGCTGGACGTAAGCTCCCGTCAAGGCCCTTCGGCCCCCCAAAAATGGGCGACTCTGGGGCCGGGCGCCTGAAGCGAACGGGGCGGGCTGCCGCATCCGCGATTCAGAAAGCTCCTTGAGCACCACTCCACTGTTCTCGACTACCGCACGTGTGTCGAAGTTGGCTCCCGAGGGAATCGTGGTGGAGCGACGCCAGCTTTGCCACGCGGTCCGAAGGCTACCTGCACGCCGGTCTTCCGCCCGGCTTTCAGCGAGACGTGGCGAAACTCGACCCAGCGGTTGGGTCGGGCCTGTAAGCGGAACTCCTTGACCCGCTCCAACGGCAAATCGGAGAACGTGACGGTCGACTGCTTGAAATCTGCAGCGCCGGCCGAACTTGTCTTGTCCGGGGTGTGCTCGCGCCCGCCGGTGTCGATGGCGACGATCCGAGTGTGCATCTCCTGGATGTTGTGAGACATGGTGATCACCGACGCCCCGTCCTTCTCGATCGCCGGTGCCGCGACCACACCGCCGATTGCCATGCCGACCGCATTAGGACCGCCGCGCCCGGTCGTGCCGTGAACGTTTTGCCACTGCCCGACACCATAGTCCAGCCTAACGGTGATGCTCCGCTGGGTCCGAGGGAACGCGGTCGCCCGGGCGGACAACGGCACTCGATCGCCGCCGGCGGCCCTCGGCGTTCCTGCTGCTGCCGAGCCGGTGGGATCGGTCTTCCAGCTCAGCGGTACCTTGTGAGGGTTCTGGATTCGCAGCACAATCTCGCGGGTAGTCTGATCGGCGTTGGGGCGGACTCTGCCGCCAAAGTTGTCGTACGGTGCGGCCGCCAGCCTGAGAAGTCTCCGCGTAGGCCGCCGCACCGGCCGCCCCCAGTCCCAATCGGGAGAGGAAGTTCCGCCGGTCGAAGTTGCGCCCTGGCAGAGAGTGGTGGCCGTCGGATGACATGGTCATGGTCCGTGGGGTATTTGGAACGCGGGATGTGCAGGCAACGGGTGACTTCTTTGGATGGACTCGAGAGGTGAAACTGCGCATTAGCTTACTATTGTAGCGCGTCCGGCGGTGGCCGTCCGGACCGCTCCGAACACTCCTGCCTATCCGGTGTGTTCACCGTTCTCGCCAAGGCAATCCGTATTGTCAACAGCCCGAAGCCAGCACGGGCCGGGCTTCGGCTGGCGGAATGCGGCATCGGCGTGGCCGCAGCGCCGGTTCTTCAGGATGTTCGCCGCTGACACCTCGATTCCGTCAGGCCGAGGTCTGCCTTGCCCTATTTGCGCAGGACGATCGTCGCATCAAAACTGCGGGGCAGTAATTGCCAGGATGCGTTTGGGCGAGTCTCCCACGGTGACCCACTTGATCGTTTTATGGGTGGCGACGTCCACCACCTGCACCACGTTGGACTTGGTGTTGGAGACGTAGCAGAATTTCCCATCGGGAGAAAAGGTCAGCCAGTAGGGTTGGTCCTTCGTGGGAATCAGCGTGATTTGCCTGGGCGGTTCGGCGGTGACGTCGAACACGGCAACCAACTCGTGGACCACGTCGCAGACCCACACCTCTTTCCCGTCGGGGGTCACGCCGATGCCGTGGGACCGGCTCTGCTGCTTCACGTCGGGCGGCAGCTCGATGTTCGGGGTGTGCAGGATCTTGCCCTCCGGGATCTGGGCCAACACAAAGCCGATTAGCGGGTCATACTCGACGTAGAGCCGCCGGCCGTCGCCGCGGATCGCAATCGGCCGCGCCTGCCCCCCCAAGGGGATCTCGCGCACGACCTGGTGCGTCGCCGTCTCGACGATGAAGATTCTGTGTGGGTCGCCCAGTGGCGAGAGGTACATGTATTTGCCGTCCGGCGAGCAGACCACGTTGTGGGGGTTTCCGCCCGTCTTGATCTTGGCCACGATCTCGCCCGCCGCCACGTCGACGACTTCGTAGAAGCCCGTCGTTCCCGAGGGCACGTAGAGCAGCCGCCCGTCGGGCGTGACCGCGATTTCGTTGGGATCCGGTCCCACGGGGATCCGTTTGAGGACCTTGTCGGTGGCCAGGTCGATCACGTTAACCAGGTCGTCCGCCTCGGCACTGACGTACAGCCGGGTCTGGGCCGCATTGGCTTCAATCCCGTGGGGATACCGCCCCACTGTGATCTTCCCCACCACTTCGTGCTCGGGGACGCTGATCACGTAGAGGTCGTCGGCGTGGCTGCTGAGCACGTAGACCCTGGCCTGGGCCACGTAGTCCCGCCCCAGCGGCTTGATTCTCAGGTTGCGATAGGAGACTTTCCCATGATCACCCTGGAGCAGGATGGGTCCGGATTTGGCAGCCGTGCCGAGATCGAGGTGGTTGTGGATGCACACGCCGTTGTGAAACACGGTAAGCCGCCCGCCCACCAGGGTGACGTCGAAGGTCTGCCACTGCCCCGGCCGTTTGGAGGCGTTGGCCGCGGGAACGGACCGGCCGTAGATCGAGCCGCAGTCGACGGGGCGCAAGACCTCCTTACCGAAACTGTCGAAGATTTGGATCTCGTGCCGGCCGCGGAGATAGACACCCGAGTTGCTCCCCTTGGGGATCATGAACTCGACGTGGAGATGAAAATCGGTGAACTGCCGTTCGGTGAGGATGTCGGTGCTGCGAGGCGTGTTGACGTAGATCCCATCGGAGACCGTCCAACCGTTGGGTCCCCCCGCACGCTTCAGCTTCCAGCCGGAGAGGTCCTTGCCGTTGAACAGCGCGATCCACCCATCTTTCTCAGCGACCATCTCGGAAGCTCTGCCGGCCGGTGCGGCCGCCAGCGTCAAAAAAACAGCCACTAACAAGGCCGCTACGAAGCCTGACACGGGTCTGGTTTTCATCGTCACTCCCTCCCTCTGATCTAGGTTCGGATTTCCCAAGGAACGTACGCCGGGCCGCGTGCCGGCTTCTATTCACACGCGGTTATAGATGCCAGCCTCCCGCGTTGCAACAAGCCGGGCATTTTCGAGGCGTTCACCCGCCCCAGGGCTGACAGCCGAACCCTCCGTCTTGGGGGCCAGGCCGGGATAAACAGGGATTGACCCGGATTATTCACAAGGAGCACCGTGTAGCGAGTTTTCCGTGCCACGGCTGTGTCAGCCGTGTTGCGGACGGCTAATTGACCCACCGCCAACACGGCCGACACGGCCGTGGCACCTTGTGAATAATCCGGGATTGACGTTGTCGCTCGCCGGAAATGGAAGACCCGCGAAGCCCCCTCTCCGCCCGGCCAAACACGCAGGCCGCGCGGCCGTGCTCAGCCGAAAACGGCTCGATGGTAGGCTTGCGGCTATTGCGGGGCGCCTGCGCCGGTGCCCTTGATTCGCTCCGGCAGGGCGTCTTCGCTCAGCGGCGGATTGTTCTTGAACGGGTTGTAGAGCGGATCGCCCACCAGGACCATCGCCCAGGAGCCGAACGGCTTGCTGCGGTAGTAGACCTCGGCCAGGGTGTAGCGGCCGGTCAGCAACAGCGAAAAGAAGTCGTCGGGCAGGGGGAACGACGCCAGGTAGGGTTCGTGGACCGGGCCCAGGGTGGCGCAGATTCCGTCCTCCAGCATGGCGTTGCACCAGACTTTGCCGCCGGGGGTCCGCAGCGTGGTGGCCTCGGAGCTGGCCAGGTGGTAGCCCACCGCCCCGGGCCGCCAGTCGAAGGCGTCGACGTACTTGGCCAGCGAATACCAGCCGCAATAGAGGGCCGCGTCGGGGCAGTCGCCCTGCTGGAACAGCTTGGCCTTATCGTCGAGTACCACTTCGAGCTGGGTGTGCTGCTTGAGCCTCTCGGCCAGATCTCGCAGCGACTGGTCGTACGTGCCGTAGGAGCCCGGTTTGTCGATCTTGGGATCGAACTTCATCCCCCGGGCGTCGAGGTAGACCTTGCCGGTCAGCCCCGTTTTTTCCGTGGCGACCGCCGCGTCGATCAGCTTCTTTGCCAGCTCGAAGGTGGGGGCTTCCAGCCGGGCGACCATCAAAGTGTTCAGGTCCCTGGCGATCAGGTTTTGGTAGCGGTAGTGCATCAAGTTGGGCATCCATCGGAACAGCGGATAGCCGCCCCAGTGCAGCAGCGACAGCTCGCTGTCGAAGCTGGCGTGAGTTTCGTTGGCTTTCAACAGTTTCCGCTGCTGGTCGATCCACCCGATCGCCCCCAGCAAGCCGCTTGTCTTCTGAAGGACCTTGAGAATCTGTAGATCGCGAGTGACCGTATCGGGCAGGCCGGCCAGAGCCTGTAGCCCTTCGCCCAATCCCTGGAGTTGGCCTTTGAGGCCTTCCAGTTGCCGGGCGGTTTCGGGCTTGAGGTTGCCGGGGGTGCCTCCTCGGGTGACAAGTCGCAACAACGCGCTGATCCCGCCGCCGGTCACGAACGTCCGCTCCAACGTCTGCCTGGCCTGCCGCTTGTCGTCTTCCGATTCCACGGCGTCGATCCGAGCTCGGGCAGCCGTGAGCGCCGAATCGAACTGGGAAGTCAAGGTTCCGCTTTCAGTTTCGCCTTCCAGTGCCGGCCGTTCGGGAGTCTGCTCGCCGGGCGCAAGGGAATCGATCTCCTTTAACAAACCCGAGAACCGCTCGACCAGACTCGCCCGGGATCGCGACAGGTAGTCTTGCCTGGCGATCGCCTCCGGCGCATCCGGACTGCGTTTGGCGATCCGCAGTGGCACGTCCCAGGAGGTGACCAGGCAACGGATCTTTCCCCGGCGTGCCTTGTCGGCCAGCCAGGCACGAATTGTGGGTTGGGCTTGCTGCTGCCAGACCGCCCTGCTCATGGTCCCACCCGGTTTTCCGCTGAGCAGCAAGATCTGGGACTGGGGGATCCCACGGGCTTGGGCGTAGTATTCCGCCAGTTGGCGCGACTGGTCGCTCTCGGCCATGGCGATCACGGCCACCTCATCGGGTGTCAGTTCGGCCCGCGCGGTTGCGGCAATCGAGAAAGTCAACAGCAAAATCGGGATGTATCTGATCATTTCGCGCCTCGCGATTTGTGGTGTCCGCCGGGTGCCTCTCAAATTGAGTGTGTCCCTCCATATCTTAAGCCAACGGCCTTGCAGAGGCAACGGTCGTTGGCCCCACGGCATCGGCGTCTGGAGACGCCTCCTACAGCCAAGGGGCGCCCGATGAATAACTTCAGCGTTCGGGGTGGCTGGCGGCAGAGCGCAGCGAAGCCCCAGGACGCCGCATGCTGGGGCATCGCTGCGCCATGCCCCGGCCACCCTTCGTCGAAATCGGGAAGTTATTCATCGGACGCCGCTAAGATGCCGCCAACTCGTGCCAGAGGGTGGGGATCGTCTGCCGGTGGTCGCCGCAGAAGTAGAAGCTTCTACCGCCGTCGGCCACCGTGCGATGGAGGATCGTCTTCCACGGCCGGTAGTAGTATTGCGGATGTTCCTTCGAGGGCGGGCCGCTGGGCCAATCGTCGGGCAGCCCGACCAGGTCGAATACGGCCGTGGTGAAGTTGCTGATCTGGCGACCCTGCCGGCGGGCGACGTTGCGGGCCATGGAAAGGGCCTTCAGGTAGACCTCCGGTCCGGTGACCGCGCTGCCGATGTTCAGCAACACGCCGCCCTCCAACTCCTGCACGCTGCGGGCGAAGATCAGAAAGTCGGTCCCGCTGGCCTTGCCCCATGCGGCCGGGTCGCAGTTGGGATGGGCGTGGACGATGTCGCTGCCGATGCCCACGTGCGCGGTCACCGGCACCCGGTTGCGCCACCCGGCGGCCGCCAGGCTCAGATCGCAGTGGGGCGGACGTTCCTCTTCAATCACCCGCCCGATCCTCTCACCGATTCCTTCTCCCGCGGCGGCGGCCTCGGAGGCCAGCTCGTTCAGCCGGCTGGTTTCCTCCCACAGCCCGAACTGCCCCGGACGGATCCACCGGGCAACGTCCTCGCTGGTGCCGCCGAGGGTGGCCAGCTCGAAGTCGTGGATCATGCCCGCCCCGTTGGTCGCCAGGTGCGTAATCACTCCACGCTCGATCAGGTCGACCAGGAACCGCGACAGCCCAAGCTTGATCGGATGTGCCCCCATGATCACGATTACCGGCCGGCGGCCGTGCCGGGCCGCTGCGATCCGCTCGATCAACTGGCCGAACTCCGGGTGCGCGTACGGACTGTCGGGAGCCGCCAGCGGCAGACAGTCCTCCGCCTTCAGGTCGTGGCCCCGTTGGGCCACCGGCCGGAGTTCCACCTGGCTGGGGTCGAATTGCTCGTAGCGCGTCATGGTGCGTCCGATTCATAAATCCGCGACCGGTGGTCGCGCCACAGCGCCGCGACGACCGTTTCGCATCTCTGCGGGCGCAGCCACCGGTCGCGGCTTTATGCGGCGCGGCCAGAGGCGGGACCCAAGAACCACAGCGGATTGTATCAAATCCACCGCAGTCAGGTCGACAGCGAATTGCGGTTCCCAATCGAGGCGCCTGGCCCGCCGTGCCGTCCACGGTATAATCGATCCCAGGCCCGGAACTCGGGAAAGGATCGTCAGTCTGAACCCAGGACGAGGGAGCTGCCCGTACCATGAAATCACACACCCAACACCTGACGCTGAACGTTCCCCAACGAATGGATTTCGTCAACATCACCTCCCAGGTCGAGCAGGCCGTCCGCAAGAGCGGGGTCCGCGAGGGGCTCTGCCTGGTCAACGCCATGCACATCACCGCCTCGGTCTTCATCAACGACGACGAGCCGGGGCTGCACCAGGACTACAAGGACTGGCTGGAGAAACTGGCCCCCTTCGATCCGTCGCCGGAGGTCTACCGCCACAACCGCACCGGCGAAGACAACGCCGACGCCCATCACAAGCGGCAGATCATGGGCCGGGAGGTAGTGGTGGCGATCACCGAGGGCCGGCTCGACTTCGGTCCCTGGGAGCAGATCTTCTACGGTGAGTTCGACGGCCGGCGGCCCAAGCGGGTGCTGGTGAAGATCATCGGCCAGTGATTCTGGGCGGGGGGACAGTCCCCAACTTCTTCATTTTACCCGCTTAAGCAGCATCGTATCCTTGAACAGTTCCTTGTCATGGGCAGTCACGAAGCGCAGCAGGTTCTCCGGGGTATCGGTGATGCCCCCGCTGTCGTCGCCGATTTTCCCTTTTATCTCCCCGGTCTTGATCGCCCGCTCTGTTACGCCAGGGTTCATAACCTGCAATGCAAGCGTGTCACCTTTGACTTGATACTTCAAGATGTAGTATTCTTTGACAATCTCCGGTTGCCATCCCAATTCTTCTGATGACTTCTCTTCTGATGACTTCTCTTCTGATGACTTCCACTTCCTTTCATCCACGATTCCCACGTTCAGATAGTTGCTCTCTCCACTGGTGGTTGGGAAGATCAACATTCGACCGGCGTCCATCATGAGCTTGCCGTCTTCCGAATACCCCACCGCCAATGCTCCCATCATGCCTTTGGGGAACTTTTGCCCCAAGCGGCCGACATGGTAGTAGATGACGTCGCTGCCCTCCCCGAGCCGCCAAACGCCTGCCAGCCGGGCATCCGCCTTTGCCTTTTGCGGATCGGACAGCGGGTTCTTCGACTCGAGGCAGCACGACGCCAAGAACAGGCACAACAAGGCGGCGCAGACCAGAGGAACGTTTCGTTTGCGCTTCATCACTCCACCTCCTGCCGCGTGGACGCAGCAGTTAAGGGATTGCTCGCCGAGCCACATCACTCTGTGTAGTGAGCCCTATGGTCGGCGTCAAGCCCCGGCCCCGGCAGATTCCCGGCTCGCCCACACCTGCGGGGGGATGACTGGACATTTCCGGCCCGGGCTGATGTAATTACGATCTGCCACCCCGCGGCCGCCGAAGCCTTCTTCCCACCAAAGTAGTCCCTCGGCGCCGAAGAACACACACCGATTGGGCCGATCCCGTCGTGCCGACAGCCTGCCGCCCCGCGAGTTCCCCACAGCGACCAGCAACGGAGCGACTGATGTCCCGCCAGACCCGCCGTGCCTTCCTGAAAAAAACTGCCGCGGCCACGGCGGGCGTGGCCGCCGGGTTGACCCTTGCCGGCACGAAGGCATCGGGCACCGTCCTGGGGGCCAACGACACGATTCGCGTGGCCGTGGCCGGCATCAAAGGCCGCGGACAAAGCCGCATCGGCGCCTTCGCCGACATGGACAAGGTCCAGGTCACCCACCTGGTCGACCCCGACAGCTCGCTGTTCGAGTCCAGGGCGGCGTCGGTCAAAAGCCGGGGCGGGAACACGCCCAAGTGTGTCCAGCACATCCGCCAGGCGCTGGACGACAAGGATCTGGACGTGGTCTCCGTGGCCACCTGCAACCACTGGCACTCGCTGATTACGATCTGGGCCTGCCAGGCGCGGAAGGACGTCTACGTGGAGAAGCCGTGCAGCCACAATCCGTTCGAGGGGCGCAAGTGCGTCGAGGCGGCCCGGCGGTACAACTGCATCGTCCAGCACGGCACCCAGCAGCGGAGCAGCCAATGGCGAGCCAACCAGATGGCGGCGATTCGCTCGGGCAAGTACGGCAGGCTGCTGGTCTCGAAAGGGTATTGCTGCAAACCGCGCTGGAGCATCAAGTTCCAGGAGCCCAAGGATCCGCCCCCGGAGCTCGACTTCAACCTCTGGCTCGGGCCGGCGCCCGAGCAGCCCTATCACGAGAACCTGGTCCACTACAACTGGCACTGGTTTTGGGACTTCGGCAACGGCGACATGGGCAACCAGGGCGTGCACGAGATGGACCTCGCCCGCTGGGCCATCAAAGACGGCACGCTGCCGACGAGCGTATGGGGCCTGGGCGGCCGCTGGGTCGACGGGCCCGAATTCAAAGATCAGGGCCAGACGCCCAACATGGAGCTGTGCGTGTTCGACTACGGCGAGACCCTGATCGTGTTCGAGACCCGCGGCCTGGTGGGCAAGCACAAGGGGTTTGCGCCGAAGGTCACCAACGAGTTCTACACCACCGAGGGCTTGTTGAAGGATGGGAAGTTCCATCCCCACAACGGCGGCAAGACCCATGACGTCGAGGTTGAGCCGATCCGCGTGACCCCGGGCAAGGAGTTCGGCAGCTTCATCCGCTGTGTGCGCAGCCGCAGGCGCCAAGAGGTCAACGGGGAAATAGAGGAGGCCCACTACTCGGCCGCGCTCTGCCACTTGGGCAACATCTCTTACCGGTTGGGCGAGCAGGTCCCCTTCAGCCAGAGGCCGCCGGGAATGGACGACAACCGGCAGGTCGCCGAGAGCTTTGAGACGATCAAGGGGAACCTCGAAGCAATCGGCGTCGATCTGAGCAAGGCGACCTACCAACTCGGGCCCGTGCTGAAGTTTGATCCGGGAGCCGAAAAGTTCATCGGCAACGACGCGGCCAACAAGCTGCTAACTCGCGACTACCGCCCGCCCTTCGTGGTGCCGGAAGAGGTCTGAGAGGAGTTGAGACGCTCCCCTGTCCTCAGTCTGCCCCGCAGTGCCGCCGGCAGCGAGGGACGCAGTGCCGCCGGCAGCGAGGGACGCAGTGCCGAGGAACTCTGGCGGAGGGTTCAATTGCCGAGGGCGTGCCTGATCTTATCGAGTTGTTCATCGTCAATGCGCTTTGCGGTTTTCTCGATCATCGTGATAAAGTAGCCATCCGGCCCATTCGGGTGGTGTGGTGTTGACACTCGTATGGAGCCGTGTTTCAATATGGTCACCATACCTGCAATCTCCCTACCTCAACGCGAAAGGAAAGAAACGTGTCCCGCCAAACACGCCGCACATTTCTGAAGAAGACGGCCGCCGCCAGTGCCGGGCTGGCCGCCGGATTGACCATCGCCGGCACCAAGGCCTCCGGCCAGGTGCTGGGGGCCAACAGCACCATCCGCGTGGGCGTGGCCGGCATCCACGGCCGGGGCAGGAGCCACATCGGTGAGTTCTCCGGCAAGAATGGGGCCCAGGTTACACACCTGATCGACCCCGACAGTTCGCTGTTCAAGGGCCGGCAACAGTCGGTAAAGAGCAGCGGAGGCAACACACCCAAGTGCTTCCGGGACATCCGCAAGGCACTGGAGGACAAGAACCTCGACGCGGTCACCGTGGCCTCCTGCAACCACTGGCACTCGCTGATTACGATCTGGTCCTGCATGGCGGGCAAGGACGTCTATGTGGAGAAGCCGTGCAGCCACAACCCCTTCGAGGGGCGCAAATGCGTGGAGGCGGCCCGCAACAACAAGTGCATTGTGCAGCACGGCACTCAGAGTCGTTCCTCTAAAGATTGGCACAAGCGGATCGCGGCCGCGGCCAGCGGCAAGTACGGCAAGCTGCTGATCTCCTACGGCTATGCCAGCAAGCCGCGCGGGATTCTCATACCGGCATTCGCGGAGCCCAAAGAGCCCCCCAAGGAGCTCGACTTCGACCTCTGGCTGGGCCCGGCC
>SDBV01008407.1_pt1 | contig 13935 bp, 19 predicted proteins | sample 2277081 | NCBI WGS metagenome assembly SDBV01 (sample SAMN10402039, study PRJNA504765) | marine sediment metagenome | isolation source: marine sediment core GS10_PC15, 223 cmbsf | place: Arctic Ocean: Southern Knipovich Ridge | collected 2010 | reverse complement strand
CAAGCCGCCTGGGCGCAAGCAATCAACACGCACGTGGGAGTCGCCTAATAATGTACGAGAAAAACAACAGCAGCCCGGCGTCGGTTTATGCCAAGGTCGTAAAGGCAACCGACGGCTCGGCGATAACCAGCGGCGTGGTGGCGTTCCACATCCGGGCCGGGACCAGGCAGGCCGTGGCCGGCACCGCGGCCACGCATATCGCCAATGGTGTTTGGCGGTACACGCCCACGCAAGCCGAGTCGAATTACGATGCTTTTGCAATCGAGTTTTATCACGCCGAGGCCGTGGCCGGCGGGCCGCTGGTGGAGATTTTTACCACCGACGCCACGATCGACGGCCGCCCGCAATCGCAAGTGTTCGCCATGCTGCTGGCCGCGGCCAGCGGCAAAACCTCCGTCGATGAAGTCGCGGGCACCGTGGTCTTCTACCTCGACGACGGTGCCACGGAAGCCTTTACTATCACCTACGGCACCGTGCCCGGACAGCGAACGGCGAGGGCGGTTCCCTAATGAGAAGTCATTGGGTGTGGGTGCACTGGTTTCGATTGCAATGGCACCCCAAGCATTGGTGGCGCGATCGCTCGGAGCCTCGAGTCATGGCCGCACAGATGTACGCGGCGGGGGCGGCGGCCGGGCAAGTGTTCGGCGGCGGCGCGGCGGCCGGGCAGATCGATAGTTAAATAAGCAAAGGCGGTGAATGATGGCTGTGGCAACTCGCGGCTCGGTGCGACGCGGCAGTACGTGCGCTGTGATGGCGCGCGTGCTGGATGCCGACGCGGCACTGATCTCCAAGGCCAACCTGGCGACGGTTACTTACTCGATTTGGCTGCTCGACGATCGCGATCCCAACAGTCGCACGGCCGTGGCGGCACACGCGGATGTGTCGCTCGATATCAACACGTGCATCAGCGATACGCCGCAAACGACCAAGGGATGGAGCGAAGACGCCACCGGCTGGAACTTCCGCCATGTGATCGATGTCTCCAGCGACCCGGCTTTTGCCACGGCCGGCCGGCGGTATCTGGTGGAGGTGAAGCTTACGCCCACCGCCGGACAATTGATCCTTGTGCCGTTTCTGATCAACGTGCTCTGATGCCGCGAACTCCACGACACCAATGCCGCAAGGCCGGCTGTACCGCCGTCACCCGCGAGAACTACTGTGACAAACATCGATACACGAAACGCGACCACGCGAGCCACGATCGACGCCGCGGCAATGCACACGACCGCGGCTACGGGCGGGCGTGGCGCGAACTGCGGCTGGCCGTGCTGCGACGCGATCGGTGGATCTGCCAGGTGTGCGGGCGAGCCACCCAGGCCGGGCGCGACGCCGATCCCAAAGCGAGAGCACACGTCGACCATGTCACGAGCAAGGCCAAGGGCGGCCGTGACGTGCTCGAGAACCTGCAAACGCTGTGTGGATCGTGTCACAGCCGCAAGACCGCCAGGGAGGACGGTGGAGGCCGTTTTGGCGGTATTTCGCACGAAATATCGAGGTAATCAGGCCAAAACAGGGGCAAATCGGGCCGCCAAAGGGGTAGGGGGGGTCTATATTCTGGCCCAGGCCCCAGCGGAGACCGTAGGTGGACCTCGCGCGTTTTTGGGCGCGAAATTTTAGGGGGGGGGGGTATTGAGGGGAGGGGTGATGATATGGGTGGCGGCCGGGACGTGACGGTCCCGACCGCCTTACCGCGACGATCGAAATGGGATCGCCGGGCAAATTTTGCTTGGAGATTTCTTATGAAGATTAGGGATAGGATTGTGGATTTTCGACGCGTTAGGGCGGCCGACTTGCGGCCGAATCCCAAGAACTGGCGGATATGGGTTTAGAGCCGAGGCTGGAGAAATGATTGATGGCGACGCGAGGGAGGAAACCGAAACCCACGGCGACCAAGCGGCGGGAGGGGAACCCGGGGCGGAGGCCGCTGAACGAGAGGGAGCCGAAACTGGAAGCTCGCGTGCCTAGTTGCCCGCGGCATTTGGATGCGGTGGCAAAGGCCGAATGGAAACGGGTGGCCGGGCTGCTGTTCAAAAAAGGAGTTATTACGCTGGCCGATCGCGGTGTGCTGACGGCCTACTGCCGGGCCTGGTCCCTGGCCATCGAGGCCGACGCCAAAATCCAGAAGTACGGCACGGTGTTGCAGTCGGAGAAAACCGGAGCGTTTTATCAGTCGCCGTACCTCAATCAACTGACGGCCGCGCAAAAAGATCTGGTGAGGTTCGCGGGGGAATTGGGCATGACGCCCGTGTCGCGGACGAGAGTGAACGTGGAAGAGAATCTGGAAAATGATCCGCTGGTTATGCTGCTGAGAACGCGGTATGAGAAGTAGAGGACACCTAAATAGATGCAACGTCTTGTTTGCTTCGTTTGCATTGTTTCCTTGTGTTGAATCGTAATGGCGAAAAAAAAAGCGACAACTCGAAAGGCGGCTACGCGGAAGAAGACTCCGCGGAAGAAGGCTGCGCCCAAACGGGCCTCCCGCGGATCCGGGAGACGGAAGAAATTGCCGGATCATGGGGATGCGCGGGTTACGGCCTATATCGAGGGCGTGCCGGCGGGCCGGATCGTGGTCGGCCGCTGGGCGCGGCTGATGGTCCAGCGGCATGTGCGGGATCTCGAGCAGGGCGGCGAGCGGGGGCTGTGGTTCGATGCGTCCGAGGTGAAGTTCACGCTGGCCTTTATGGAATGTCTCCAGCTTTCCAAGGGGCAGTGGGGCGGCGACCTGCTGGTGTTGGAACCCTGGCAATGCTTTATCGTGGCCATGCTCTTCGGCTGGAAGAACAAGGCCGACAATACGCGGCGGTTCCGCACGGCTCTGATCGCGGTGGCTCGCAAGAACGGCAAGTCGACGCTGGGGGCGGCCATCGGGCTGCGGCTGTTCGTGGCCGACAATGAGCCCGGAGCCGAAGTCTACACGTTCGCCACCAAGCTGGACCAGGCGGAAATTGTTCACGCCGAGGCCAAGCGGATGGTGCGCAAGCAGCCGTCGCTAAAACGCATGGTGCAGATAGCCAAACACACGATGTCCATCGCCGCCACCGATAGCATCTACGCGCCGCTGGGCTGGGCACCGGAAAAACACGACGGCCTCAACACCTCGGGCGCCATCGGCGACGAGATCCACGCCCATCCCAACACCGAACTGTGGGACGTGATCGACACATCCACCGCCGCCCGCCGGCAGCCGCTGCTGGTGGGCATCACCACGGCCGGCCGCGGCGACGATCCCACGTCGCTCTACCGCGAGCTCAAGGATTACTCGGTCTTGGTGCTGGAGGGCACGGCCGAGGATGACACCTGGTTCGCGGCCATCTGGCAACTCGACCAGGCCCAGTACGACGGCGACGGCAAAGAGATCACGCCGGCCGATGACTGGACAGACGAAAAGGCATGGATCAAGGCCAATCCGAATCTGCAGATCACGGTCAAACTCGACGACTTGCAACGCAAGGCCAAGAAAGCCAAGCGCACGGCCGCGGCCTCGATCCGCTTCAAACTAAAACACTTGAACATCGAGGTCGCCCGGGCGGAGTCCTGGCTGGCCGCCGGCTTGTGGAACCGCGGCCGCGGCGACGAAGATTGGTACGGGCCCAACGGCCTGCGGCCGGAGATCCTCGAGCGCTGGCGGGGCGTGCCCTGCTGGGCCGGCGGCGACCTTTCCAGCGTGGCGGATCTGACGGCCGTGGTGCTGTGCTTCAAGATGCCCGACGGATTTTTCGATGTGCTGCCGCTGGTCTGGTGTCCGCGCGAAAACGCCATCGGGCGGCAACGCGATCGCAAGGTGCCGTATGTGACCTGGGCCGAGAACGGCTTGCTGGAACTGACCGAGGGGGCTTCGGTGGACTACGATTTCATCCGCGCCCGCCTGACCTGGTTCCGCGACGCGGCGGGGCTGGACATTCAAGAGATCGGACTGGACCCGCACAACGCCCGCTACCTCTACACCCGCATGGAAGAAGACGACGGCTTCAACGTGATGGAACATCGCCAAGGGTTCATCTCCATGAACGATCCCATAAAATCGACGGAGAAGCTGCTCTTGGACGGCAAGATCCGGCACGGCGGCAACCGGCTGTTGGAATGGGCCGTGGGCAATGTGGTCACGGCCGGCGATCCGGCCGGGAATGTGAAGTTCGACAAGTCGAAGGCGGCGGACAAGATCGACCCGGCCGTGGCCCTGGTGATGGGCGTGGGGCTGGCCGTGCTGGGGAAGGAGCCGGTGGAGTCGGTTTACAAGGGGCGTGGGGTGGTGGTGATTTAAGACAGGATAAAGAACAGAAGGGAACGAAGGATATGAGAAAACTATTGGTAAAACTATTTCCGGACCTGGCCTTCCTGCTCGGGATGTGGTTGTGCATGTCGTCGGCCTATGCCGTGTCGCCACTGGCCACTAGGTTTGTGGCCGGGCTGCTGATCGTGGCGATGGCGGTGCTTCTTCTGTTGGGGAGGACGAAAGAACAGAAGGAAACGAAGGGAAGGAAGGGATCATGACGCCGACTGGAAAAACACGGCTCTCGGTCGCACGGGCGGGAGAGATCGAAAAAATGTTCCGTAATGTAAATCGCTGCAACTTTTGCCGCCAGAGAAGCGAGAACGTCATATCCACCATAGACGGAAAAAGGATCTGCGAGCGGTGCGCGCGGCCGCCGGTTCGGTCGCTGCGAGCGGTGAAACTCCCGCCACGCAATGGGGCCTGCCCTTGTGGGTCGGGAGATAAGTTTAAGCGGTGTTGTCGCAAAGGGGTATTGCAATGATTTTGGATACGTTGATCAAGTCGTTTCGCGCTTCGCTGGAGAATCCGCAAGTGCCGCTCGGTGCGCTGAGCGAGGAACTGGAGGCCATCTTTACGGGCGGGGAGTCGGACGCGGGGGTAAGGGTCAACCGCAAGACGGCGCTGACGCTCTCGGCCTTATGGCGGGGCGTGAACGTGGTGTCGCGGGACGTGGCCAAGATCCCCTGCCACCTTTACCAGCGGGTCGACGATCGCAAACGTCGCAAGGCGCGGCAGCATCCGGCCTATCGGCTGTTGCGGAAGAAGCCCAATGCGGAGATGACGGCCTTCATTTTCAAACAGACGCTCATTTCGCACGCGCTCTTGCAGGGCAACGGCTATGCCTACATCTACCGCGGCGGCGACGGCTCGCCCCAGGAGCTTGTGCCGCTGTTGCCGGACCGCACTTACCCGCTCCGCAAGGATGGGCGGCTGTGGTATGTGACCACCATCGATAACCAGATGTTGCGGCTCAGCCCCGCAGATGTGATCCACATCAAAGGCTTGGGATACGACGGCCTGGTGGGTTACAACGTGCTGGACAGGGCCAAGCAGAGCCTGGGCTGGGCGCTGGCCATGCGGAAGTTTTCGGCCCGGTTTTTCAAGCACGGGGCACGCTCGGGAGGGATCTTGATGGTGCCGGGCACCTTTGACAAAGAGGCGAACGAGAGCCTGCAAAAGTCGTTCGAGAAAAAACAGGCCGGACTGGACAACGCGCACAAGACGATCCTGCTGGAGGAAGGGGCCAAGTATCAGCCCACCTCGGTTACGCCCGACGATGCGCAGTTCCTGGCCTCGATGGAGTTTTCGCTCATCGACGTGGCCAACTGGCTCAACGTGGCACCGCACAAAGTGGGCCACCCCAGCCGCACCAGCTACAAGAGCTTGCAGGAAGAGAACCAAAAACACCTGGACGAGGCCATCGACCCCTGGCTGGTCGTCTACGAAGAGGAGACCGCCGACAAGGTGTTGACCGAAAAGCAAAAACGCAAGGACTCGCACTACGTGGAGTTCAACCGCAACGCGCTGATCAGCGTCGACTTCAAAACCAAAATCGAGGGCCGCGCCAAGCAGATCCTCAGTGGCGAACTCTGCCCCGATGAGGCGCGGGCAATGGAGAACCTGCCGCCGAGAAAGGACGGACAGGGAGGACGGTATTTGTTGCCCAAGAATATGCAATTCGCCGACGCGGTGGAGGATGACAACAAAGGGGGGAAAAGAACAGAAGGGAACAAAGGGAAGGAAGAGATGAGGCGTAAGAAGATCGAGGCGGCTGTTCGGGCTGTGGCCGTGGATGCGGCGGGGCGGGTGTTTAACCGCGTGGCTCGCGAGGCCAAGCGGGCGGCCGGGAATCACGCCAGGTTTTTCTCTTGGCTAAATTCTTTCGACGAGCTCCGCGGAGTGCTCTGCGAGATTGTGGGGCCGGCCGTGGGTCTGACGGCCGCAGCGGAAAACTTGAGAAACGAAACCCAGGCGCGTACGGTTGCCGTGGTCGCCAGTCTGCTCAAGAATATCGAGATAAATCTTGCCTTTGGGGGCGGTGCGGTTGAAGAGGCCGATCTGACTCGGACCGTGGAGGCATACTTCGACGGTCGCGCCACGGCGGCCGTGGAGGAGATTGCTAATCAGATTATGGGACTGGATTAACGAGACTGAAACCTTAGAGGATAAAATGAGTACGAAACAAAAAAACATGGAACGGCGGACCGCCGCGCATAAAGTGATGCGGGCGAGCGTGATCAAACGAGACGGCGACGACGCGGCCAGGGGGATCGAGGGCTATGCGGCCCTGTTCTACGACGGCACGCCGGAAACCGAATACGAACTGTGGAGCGGCGTCCGCGAGCGGATCATGCCCGGGGCCTTCGACGAGGCGCTGCGGCTGCCGGATGACGTCCGCGGGCTGATCAACCACGATGCGAACCGGCTGCTGGGCCGCACCGGCTCCGGCACCATGCGGCTGCAGGCGGACAAGGTCGGCCTGCACTACGATATCGATGTGCCGGACACCGGCGACGGCCGCGATATCGTCGAGCTGGTCGAGCGCGGCGACATGTCGGGCTCGTCCTTCTGCTTTATTTGCACCGACGAGCGTTGGTACAAGGTTGAGGACGGCGAGGAGACGATCGAGATCCGCGAGATTCTCGGCTGCCGGCTCTACGACGTGGGGCCCGTGACTTTTCCCGCCTACGACGGCACCACGGCCGGCACCCGCGACGGCGACGGGGATTTCAGCGAGGCGCGGGAGTCGCACAAACGGTACCGCCAAGGGGAAGGGCGCAGGGAGCGGAAACGCCGGCAAATGGACATGGACGTAAGAGTTGCCGAGATCCAGACCGAGGTGTAGAATTCGAAGAATGTTTACGCTTGCTGGGAATGCGCCAGGCTTTATAGCCCTGGTCCCACGCGTCGGGGTGCCGTCTCTTAAGGGCGGCTCCCCTTTTTTGTGGACCATGAAACGCGAAATATGATCGGCAAACTGGTTTGTCGAGCACAGATGAAATCCCCAACCAGGGGGGGCATAAAAGGGCTCGAAAACCACTCTCATGTCTGAAGTCCGGCGTCTGAAGTCCCGGCCTCGGCTCAGCGGGAGCTTCGCCCTCCCGGGCGGTGGCCTATTTTCGATTTGCATCCGGGCCGGATCGTGGGCTATAACACATGAGCATATAACGCCCGTCGGGCGAGTCGCGCCGTGACGCGACCGGCCGGCCGATGGCGAAATAACACATGAGCATATAACGCCCGTCGGGCGAGTCGCGCCGTGACGCGACCGGCCGGCCGATGGCGAACGAGTGGCTCGACTTCCGCCGTGACGGCAGTGGCCGCTGGAACGATGTTTTTTGTTTCTTTGTTGCTAGCGAAAAGCGCGCAATGAGGAGCACAACAGAAATAGAACATCGCCGGCGCGCGCTGCCGTTTTTTGTTTCTTGCAGCCCCCGGCGGCAACCGGGGAGCTGACATGACAGCTAAAGAACTGAGGGAAAAACGGGCCAAGCTGGTATCGCGGATGCAAGAGCTACGCGACCAGCATCACGACGAAAAGCGGGAATGGACCGAGACCGACCAGGGCAACTGGGATAAGATCAACGAAGAGTACAACGCGCTGACGCGCCAGATCGAGGCGGCCGAGGCCTCCCACGCCATGGACGCCCGCATGGCGGAGATCGAGGGCGAGCAACGCCAGAGCGTGGGTGATCGCCGCATCGGCCGCGAAAATCGAGACGGCAGCGGCGACGGTCGCGGCGACGGTCGCGGCGGCGATCGAGACGGCGATCGAGACGGCGGCGGGCCCAACGAAGAGGACCGCACCATGGCCTTCGCCGGTTGGTGCCGCAACCAGATGGGCGAGGAAATCGACGAGCGGCACACCGAGGCGGCCGAGCGCTGCGGGGCCTCGCTCGCCGCGCGGCAGTTGCGGGTGCGGCTGCCCGACACGAGATCGTTCCGGGCGTTCCAGCGGCAATGGCGGAGCCATCACCAGGACCAAGCCGCCGCGGCCATGGCCGGCGAAGGCCGCGCGCTCTCCGGCACTATCGGCGGCTCGGGCGCGGCCATGATCCCCGAATCTTTCGTCCACTCGCTGGAAGTGGCGAAGCTGGCCTTCGGCGGGCTGGCAACCGTGGCCGACGTCATCCGCACCAGTTCGGGCGAGGAAATGTCCTGGCCCACGGCCGACGATACCAGCAACGAAGGCGCGCGAGTAGGCGAATCGATCGAAGTTGATTCCGACATCGATCCGCTATTCGGTGCCACCAAATGGGGCGCTTACAAATACACGTCCAAAGCCGTATTGGTGCCCTTCGAATTGCTGGAGGATTCGGCATTCGATCTGCCGGGCATCCTGGGCGGAATGCTGGGCGAGCGGCTGGGACGAATTACCAACCGCGAGAACACCACGGGCACGGGCGACGCCCAGCCCAACGGCGTCGTCACGGCGGCCACCGTGGGCAAAACCACGGCCAGCTCCACGGCCATCACGGCCGACGAGATCATCCAGCTCGAGCATTCGGTCGATCCGGCCTATCGGCAGGACGCCGGATTCATGATGCATGATTCGATCTTGCTCGTCATACGGCTGCTGAAGGATAACGACGGCCGCTACCTCTGGCAATCGAACATCCGCGAGGGGCGGCCCGATTCGCTCTTGGGCCGGCCGCTGACAATCAACCAGAACATGGCCGGCTCGGTCGTGGCGTCGGCCAAGACGATGCTCTTCGGCAACTTCAAATACTACAAGATCCGAGAGGTCAATAGCGTGCGCCTCTATCGCCTCGAAGAGCGCTTCCGCATGAACGACCAGGACGGATTCGTGGCCTTCTTGCGGCAAGACGGCAACCTGCTCAACGCCGGCGGAAACCCGATCAAGGTTCTGCTACAGGCGTAGTAACGGGCCCCGAGCAGTGAGCTATGAGCAATGAAAAAGCTCATGGCTCACCTCATGCTTGACACCTGTATACCTGAAAAAGGAGGCCCATATGGCCAAGAAGAAACCAGCGGCGGCGGCAGACGCGGCAAGTCGGCCGCGGATCGCGGTGCGGTTGCTGACCGCGCGGGTGGGCAACAATTTCAGCCAGCGCCCGGGCGAGGTGATCGAGGTCGCCGACGACGAAGCGCGGCGGATGATCGACGGCCATCTGGCCGAGCCCGTGCGGACGGCCGCCGGCAGAAAACCAAAACCGGCCGCGGCGGTATCGATACCGCAAGAGCCGGCCGTGCCCCAAACGGGCGAGCCCCAAACGGGCGTGCCCCAAACGGGCGTGCCCCAAACGGGCGAATAGTTGGTTACATCAAAAACTTAGAAGGATATTCTCTCATGTTCATGCTTTCTGAAGAAGTGAAACTGACGCTGGTACAAGCCGCGTTGGTGACCGGACTAACCGATCCGGATTCCAGCCGCGTCGACATGGCCGGGTACGACGGCGTTATGTTCATCGGCATCCTGGGCGCGATCACGGCCACCGGCACCGTGACGATGGTCGCCAAGCAAGCGGATACCGACATTGTCGGCGCGGCGCTCTCCGGGGCGACGGTGGCGGCCGACTCCGCGGACGACGACAAGCTGTTTGTCATCGACATCGCCAAGCCGACTAAACGCTTCCTGGGCACCACGCTCACTCGAGACGTGGCCAATAGCGCCTACGGCGGCACGATCGCCGTGCAGTACACGGCACGCTCCAAGCCGACGGCCCAGGACGCCGCGCAAATGGCGGCCAGTCTTGTGCGGCTTGTTTCTCCGGACGAATCGTAAATGGACGGAACGGATTCGGGAAAGACATATCAACCTCCGTTAAAAATTTGAGCAACGCCATGACGCTGAGAATCACCACACCGCCGAGCGAGACGCCCGTATCGCTGGCCGAGTGCAAAACGCAGATGAAGATCGACGCCGATCTGACGGCCGAGGATACGCTCATCACCGCGCTGATCGAGGCGGCCGTGGTCTTTGCCCAGCGGCGCTTGCGGCGGCAGTTGTGCGCGGCGACGGGCATTATGCTGCTGCCGCGGTTCCCGGCCGACGGCCTGATCGTGGTCGACTCTCCGCCGCTTAGCGGCATCACGTCGATCGTGTATCTGGACTCGGCGGGCGATCAGCAAACGCTGGCCACCGACCAGTACACGGTCGACACGAGCAGCCGGCCGGGGCGGATCCTGCGGCCCTACGGCGTGGCCTGGCCGGCGACGTACACGGCCCACAACGCCGTGACGATCACGGCCGACGTGGGATACGGAGCGGCGGCCGACGTGCCGCAAGATTACCGCCTGGCCATCAAGTACTTGGTGGCGCACTGGCACGCCACGCGGGAGCCGATGATTACGGGCACGATAGTTTCCAACGTGCCCATGACGGTGGAGGCGCTTTTGGCGAATCGGGATTTTAGGTTCTAGAGAGAGCATTGAAAGTTTAGACAATGGCACGCATTGCAGCCGGAAAACTCGACCAGCAGATCACCATCCAGCGGCCCGTCGAGGCCAACTTCGACGGCGACGTGCGCGAGACGTGGGAGACGGTGTATGCCGATATCTGGGCGTCCGTCGAGCCGCTCTCGGGACGCGAGTTCCGCGCCGCCGGCGAGCCGCGGGCCGAGCTGACGCACACCGTGCAGATCCGCTACCGCACGGGATTGGACAGTCGTTGCCGTATTACTTGGGGCGGCAAGACGCTGCAGCTCATCGCGCCGCCCATCGATGTGGACGCGGCGGGTGTGGTCCTGGAGATGGCCTGCCGGGAGGTGGAGTGATGCGGTGTCGGGCGTAAGACAGTATTTCACGCGAAATAGCTAAGGACAAAACATGAAAGTCAAAATAGAAAGCACGATCACGGGCGGGGGCCTGCTCTCCGCCTCGAAATTGGAGCGCGATGCCGACTCGCTCATCGGCCACGAAATTACAACCATGCCGGCCGGCCAGGCGGGAACCCTCTCCACGCGGACTACCGACAACACGGGCGTTGTCACCCTGGGCAGCGGCCACGGACTGACCACGGCGGACAAGGTCGACGTCTACTTCGGCACCGATGCGGTGCAGTACGACTGCGCGATCACTCTCACCGACTCCACCACCATCACCATCGGCAGCGGAGTCGGCGACGTACTGCCGTCGCAATCCAGCGCGGTCGTGGTGGGCAAGCGGGTGACCATCGAATCGGCCTTCGACGGCGACGACGTGAAGCTGATTACCGCCTGGTGCAGCCTCAAGGGGCACATCGATTTCCGCACCGGCGCCGACGCCAACGTCCACGCCCAAGCCCTGGAAGCGGCGGCCGCCTGGAGCTGGGCCACCGATCAAGGCACCACCAATCCGCTCAGCGGCACGGCCATCGCCACCATCGAGGCCAGTTGCGGCGAAGTGAGCACGGCCGACGCCACCTTGAGAATCATCGGCGTGCGAGACGGTACGCCGTAACAGTGAGGTGCAGTGATGAGCGGCGGCATCAGTATCGACCTCAGCGGCGAGAAGGAATTGATCCGCGCCCTGGAGCAATTGCCCCGGGCGGTTGAAAAACGCGTCGTTGGCAGGGCCATGGCGGCCGGGGCCGGCGTTTTGAAGCGGGCCATCAAAGAAGAGATCGAGGCCAGCGGCGCCGTGGACACGGGGGCACTGGCCAAGAGCATCACCGTCAAAAAGGTGCCTGGCAAAATGATGTTCGTGGTGGGGCCGCGATGGAAAACGTTGACGTTCCGTAAATCGAAAAAGGGCACCTGGCGGGGAGTGGGGGAAAAAGGACGCGTCAAGGCGCGGGCCAAGGGCGTGAAACTGGTTAAGCGGAACCCGGGCGCCTACGGGCACCTGGTGGAGTTCGGACGCAAGACGGGCAAACACGGAACGACGCGAGGACGTGGATTCATGCGACGCGCCTTTGACGCCCACGCCAACCAGGCACACAACAAGATCGCCGAGAAGATGCGGACCGGGATACACGAGGAGGCGAGGAAGCTGGCGAGATGACTCTCAACAGAAGACAACGAAGACAGCAAAGGGTCGGGCATTGACACTCAAAGAGGCGATCTATAAACGACTGATGGACTTCGAGGCGGTGACCGCGATCGTGGGTCGCAAAATCTATCGCAACTCGCGGCCGGCGGGCAAGGGGCTGCCCTGCCTGGTGTTCTCGCGGGTGTCGAACGTCTCGCTCAACGAATCGACCGGACCGACGGGCACCGAGCACGCGCGGATCCAGGTGGATTGTTACGCCCGCGGCGATGCGGCGGCCGAGGAGCTGGCCGCAGCCGTCAAGGAAACATTGTGCGGCTGGTCGCGGGATAGCTCGCCGGCGATCGGCGCGGCGCAAATGACGACGGAGTTCGACGACAGTGAGCCGGACGAAGAAGGCGGCGGGCAATTGCTTCACGTGGTGAGGCAGGATTACAGTATTTGGTACGCGGCATAAGTCGCACAAAAAAGGTGAATTAATATGCCAACCAACAAAGGTTTTAACGGTTCCACGTTCACGTTCGGTAGCGCCGTCGGCGCAGTGGTGGGGATTTCCTACAAAAAAAACGCGGCCAAAGTCAAGGTCTCGTCGCCAGAGGACGCCAAGCAGCTTTTCGTGGGCGGCTCGCCGGATGAGACCGTGACGATCGAGATCCGCGGCGGCACCAGCATCGATGTGGGCGACACGGCCGCAGCCTCTATCGCCTTCAACGACGGCACGAACAAAAGCCTGGGCAACTGCGAAGTGTTCGACGTGGCCATCAACGGTTCCGAGGAGAATCCCATCTCCTCGTCGATCGAGCTCGGGCCCACACCGGCGTAACATCAAACCAAAACAGCAGGGAACGAAGGAAAGAAAGATAAATCCTTCGTTCGCTTCGTTTCCTGCTGTTGGATTTCCGAGTATTTCATGCGAAATAACAACAAACACGAGGACAACATGCTTACCAGAGATCAGATACTTTCGATCGTCACCCAGCCCAAAAAGGTTACGGTGCCGCACCTGGGCGAGGTTTATTTGCGGTTGCTGAGCGAGGCCGAAGCGGGGCAGGCGTCGGGACAAAGCCGCGTGACGTTCGTCTGCATGGTGCTTTGCGATGCGGAAGGGAAGCGAATTTTCTCGGAGGCGGACCAAAAGGCCGTGGAGAAATCTCTGCCCTTTGCCACGATGGGATCGATTTTCGAGCAGGGCTTGGAGTTCAACGACATGCAGCCGGCCGAGGATGACGAGCCGGCAAAAAACTAAGGGACGATCCCCGGCGGTTCTTCGACATGCAGCTTTGCAAGCTGTTGTTGATACCAAACCCCTCGACGCTGAAACAGATCGTCACGCATAAGGACTATCTCGACTGGCAACGGCTTTGGGCAACGGACCCCTGGGGGGAGGATCGCGCCGACTTGCGCGCGGCGCTTGCCCCCTGGTCGGGGCGAGGACGGACGCCGCTGCCCGTAGCGTTCATGCCGTACTACAAGGCCGGAGCCGAGATCGTGACTCAGCAAAGCGACGAGCAGATAAAAGAGATGGCCACGATAATCGCCAAGCGTTGGAACCCGGAAGAAAACAAGTAATGTCATCGACAAACGTTGGCACAATTCGAACCACGCTGGTGATGGACAATTCTCGCTTCCGTCGCACGGCGCGGCAATCGACCCTGACCATCAAGGGCATGACTTCGTCGATCGTGCAGGGCATGGGCGGATCGGTTGTGGCCATCGGGGCGGTGGGAGTGGCC
>SDBV01008406.1_pt1 | contig 13936 bp, 14 predicted proteins | sample 2277081 | NCBI WGS metagenome assembly SDBV01 (sample SAMN10402039, study PRJNA504765) | marine sediment metagenome | isolation source: marine sediment core GS10_PC15, 223 cmbsf | place: Arctic Ocean: Southern Knipovich Ridge | collected 2010 | reverse complement strand
TTTACAGAGAGGTGTGTTATAATGATTACTATTGTCAGAGGAACAGAAAAAGCAAACAACAATTTGTTTACTGGTGCTACTCTCCAGGTTAACGGTGTTGCTACTTCATATACTGTGCCTTACAATGGTGTGCTATCAGGACGCGTACAGCTTGGTACTGGTCCTGCAGCTTTGGCTTATTTGGAGCGCTTGCAGATTGAAGTGCGCATAACTAACATTGAGACTGGCGACCAGTGCTTGATGCCACCATACGTGATGGATGTGCCAGATAATGAGGATGAGATAATGCTTGTCATCCAACCGTTTCCTGTATTGGAAAATGATGTGGTGGCTATCAAAGTGTGGTCAAACGATTCTTCTGACACTTCTGTAGGTAGTTCTGTTGAAATGTTGATGATAGGGTATCCGACATGATGTTACCAGCATATATGATGCTTTTTGTTATGCAAGCACTTGTGAGGCGTCTGTGTGCTGCTACGGGTATGTCCAGTTCGCTTGATGGCACAGTATCTGGCGAAGAGGCTATTAGTGGTGTTTTTGGTATAACTGAAGCAATCAGCGGAACTGCAAGTGGCGTTAGTAGCATTAGCGGTACTGCTGGTATTACTGAAGCAATAAGCGGTACGAGATATAATCAAGGTTGCGATTAGAATAGGAGCATGACATGGCGATTACGCGAAACAAGCTTTATATTGAATCTGACAATTTGTGGAGAGTTGACACTCTTATTGACAAGACTGACGATTCAGCAATTACTGATGCTACGATTGTTGCTACGATTTGCCAAGACACATCGCTGAAGCTTGCCGAAGCGCCATCTGACTTAGGTGGTGGTGAAGTCAATTTTAAGATTACTGCGCATGGGCGTGTGACTGGCGAGTATGCGCGTATTGTTGGTTCTGTCAACTATGACCAGGAAGTACAGTTTACTGTGGTAGATGTTGACAATATCAAGTTCACTGATACTTATGTGGCTGAGGCTGCTTTTGTTGGTATTGAGGTATTTATTGCTGTTATCAATGCTTATCAGATTTCGATACCGCATATTTCTGGTGGAAATTATCGTGGTGTTTTACCTGATACATCACATCTGATTAACGAAGACTGGTATCGTGTCTTTACGCAAGTAACAGCGAGCGGAACAGTACTGCTAATGCAGGATAGGCTACAAGCAATATACTTCTAAGAGGATGTCATGGACGTACATTTTACAACAACTGAAAAGCTTACGAAAAAGTTGGCTAAGGTTGCTGCAGACCTTAATTTGGAGTTCGAAAAGGATGAGGTTGAGATTATCACGCGCAGGCTGAATAGTGCATACGATATTATTCTCAGTGCATTACTTGTCCGTGGATTGACTGCTGCGCAAGTAGATTTGTGGGCACGCGGGGAAGAATATCAGCTTGACCTTGCTACTTACTGGTATGGACGTGATGCAGCATGGGGCACGAAATCTGGTGATGAAAAAGACTGGGTAAAACATTTTGACCGCACAGAGGAATTAAAAACTGTTGCGGTTGTTGATACGAGTGGCAATTTGCTGTTAGGTACAGGTGTAGCTATTGCTGAGGGCATTAACCTGCTGGATGCCAACAAGGCTTTGGGATATACACCTTAAGACTTTTGCTGTTGTTGCTTTGTGCCGGTAGCCCAGTCGGTGATGGATGCTGGCTGGGCTGCTTATTTTAGGTGAAGTATGGGTTCGAAAAAAGTATATGATAATGGCGACGTAAGAATGACTACTGAGTTCAACTTTGACTTGGATGGGTGGGTCAGCATGTACGGTAGGGGTGGCATGAAGCTAATGCTTAAGGAATGCAACGCTTACTTACGCCATATGATAGGGCTTCGATTTATGGCGCTTAAGGGGCCTGGCGATATTCTTTGGCCGAAGCATAGCCCTGTTACTATGGCTTCTGGCATTAAGAATAGACTTATGCATAAGTCTGGCGCATTGAAACGAAGTATAAAATCTATGATTGTAGGTGATGAGGTTATCATCTACACGAAGTCGAAGTATGCACGAATGCTGAGTGAGGGTGCACGATATACTACGACGCCTAAGCAGAGTTTTTGGCTTTGGGCAAATGTTTTTCCTAAGTCTTCGACTGCAGGACCTCGCGGACCCTTCAATATCTTTCTGCCAGCAAGACCGTTCTTTGGCTTTGATGACAATGATGATAAGAACATCAGGGAAATAGTGAGAAAGCACTTCAAAAAAACTGAAAGGATGGGCACCTATGGGCTTTGATGATTTTTCTCTTGTCAGGAGTTCTGTGACGCCGCTCAAAGTAGATTCTACTTTTGGAACATTCATTAAGGAGACTGCAGCGCTGATACATGTTTTGGAGTTGTTCTATTTTGTAGGACTGAAGATTACTGAAGACGTAGAGCTTAAGAGCCCATCGTGTATTATTACACCAGACCGTATTGATACTATTGAGGAGAATATAACTAATGCAAATATCCATCATGATTATCATATTGATATACAGTTTGCAGTAAGGCATCCTAACGAGGCTATACTTGCTCAAATGATACTGGCTTTAGAGGCAGCTGTGCGAGAGAAGCTCAGGCGTGATGAGGATGACCAAATACGGATATTTGCGTCTGTTGCGGGTCACTTTAATACGCAGATACAGACTACAAATATAAAGCCAGTAGCGCAGCTTAGCAAGGGCATATTTTTGTTTAGCAGTGGAATAAATGTAGTGTACTCATCATGGGACTCAGTGTAAAATACTTATATGATAATTGTTAACAGTTTAGTAGGAGAATAGTTATGGGTAAGCCAGCATTAGGAATTGTAACAAACGTAGGCTTTAAGCTGGAGTCTGTTCCAGGAGATGCGGAAACGCTGACAGGAGGTGACTGGTTAGACCTCGTCAGTGAGACTCTGAACTACAAGCCTGTATTGGCTACTGAACAAACGCTGACTGGAAATCGGCAAGAGCAGGCAGAACTGCATTTCCTGTCACACAATGATGGTGGTGGTACTGTTATTTGCCGTCCGCGCAATGACCATATTGCTACGTTGCTGAATCAGATTTTCGGTGACCTGAATACAGGAACGTACAGCCCAATTTTGGACAATACTGAACTGCCGACTGCGACATTTGAGTGCGACAAGTGTGGCGAGAACGATGTGCGGCTTATTGGCGTAAAGGTCAATACTGCCAAATTTAGTAGCTCGGCTAACCAGCCATTGCTTCTTGAGCTTGCCCTGATAGCTATGAGTGGTGCGCGCGACCAAGGTAATTTCACAGCTCCAGTTCATACTGCATGGCTGTTGGAAAAGCCTTACATGCATGGTAACATTACTATGGATGCAACTGCACATGCATTTCTCGGTGGTGCAACTGGTCCAGACCCGAGAGCACTCGAGTTTACCATCAATAATAACCTTGAGAGCGGGGACGAGACTTTCGCGAATTCAACTGACCGCAAGTTTATCCCTGAGGGCGTGTTCACTCTTGAAGGTTCGATGGAGATTCCGTACAACTCGGTTACTAAGGCTTTCTGGGCTACTATGGTTGCAGCGACCAAGGTTAAGTTTACGGTTGTCTACAGCGATGGAACAAATACGATTACTTTTGCATTCGTTGTGAAGCTCGACGGTGAGTTGCCAGGAATTGCAGACCGTCAGCCGCAGTGGATTACAATGCCGTTCCACGGTGTTGCTGATGTAACCGACCCACTGTGTATAACTGCTACACCTTCAGTATAGCAGGTTGGATAAGTCTAAGAGCAGTTTGGATAAGTCTAAGATAAGTCTAAGATTAGTAAACGAGTCTTTAATTAGGAATTAGGAGAATCAGAAGTGGCACAGCAAAAGAAAACAGCAAAAAAGAAGGCCAAGAAGGTCGCAGTGATTCAGAAGGCCGTGTACTTGGATGACACGTATGTTAGGACTGTGAAGGTAGATGATATGCCGGAATTTCCTGACTTTGAGTTCACCTATCGGCCGTTGACACTCTACGAAGAGAGTCAGCTGGCAGATGACGTATTAGCTACCAATACTGTGGTGGCTGCTGCTGAGTTTAATGTGCAGATGATTGCGAAGCATGTGACTAAGTGGAATTTGAGCCACTTGGGAAAAGAGCTTGACCATGCGGATGTTGATATTGTGGCAAAGATTGCTTCACCGATTATCTACAGGATTGTTGGTGCAATACGTGGTGATGGGCGTGTGACCGAAGACGACTTGATGATGCTAAGGGCTGCAGTAAAAAACTCCTGAAAGGAGCTGAACTATATGTAACGGCTCCTGAAGTTTTCTACCGCAGCTGTGATGCGTGCAAAAAGTACATACATGATGACAATGGAGTTGTTAATGGTCCTGATGGTAAACCAATTGAACGTGCTGAGACGCTTCCAGTTAACTGCACTTTGTGCAAGAAGTGGGATGACGAGGAAGAGGTGGCGTGGGAAAAGTTTACCAGAAAGAATCAGTACTACTTTACGGTCTATCGTATTGCGCGAGCTTTTGGGCAGCTTCCGCGCGCGGGCGGGATTGATAAGCAGGATAATGACACTATGGAGAACCTCCTCATGCTTGACACACTTTTTGAATCACATCAGAGCTTGGATGAAAAAGAGTTTAGGATTAAGCTTGCAGGATTATCGAGAGGAATGTACTGATGGCTGAGAATGTGTTTGCAATGACGCTTCGCATGAGGAATCAGGCTACGACTACTGCTCGTAATTTGAAGACTGAGGTTAAGGGCGTTGGTAATGAAGCGCAAAAGATGGGCACTAAGTTCGGCAAGTCTATTAAGGCTACGCGAACATCTATGGGTGGGTTGCTCGCACAAGTGATTAGTCTGAAACAGCTTATTATCTTAGCTTTTGCTTACAAAGCTGTAATGCGCTTTGGACGCTTTCTTGGTTCGCTAACTAAGGGGTATGAGGCGCAAGAGCAGTCTGTATATCGCCTGGGGGAGACGCTTGCTGCTTTCGGGAACTATACTGTTGCTGGCTTAAAAGACTTAGAGGTTTATGCAGGCGGTTTGCAGAAGGTTCAGGGAGAAGCAGATGACCTTATCATTACGAATATGGCATTGCTTGCATCTTATGGCGCTGAACGAAAGCAAATCAAAGAGTTGACACCACTGCTGATTGACTTTGCCAAGGCTAAGGGTATTGATATGAAAACTGCCTTTGACCTTGCAGGTAAGGCAAGCGTCGGTTACTTTGGTACTCTCAGCAGGTACGGTATTATTCTTGATGCGAACCTGACAACAGAGGAAAAATATGCTGCGTTTTTAGAGATGCTTTCGCACCACAAAGGAACTGCTGCTACGCTTACAGATACGTATGCTGGTAAGATTAAAAAGCTTGGCTTAGCTTATGGCGATATGAAAGAACCGCTTGGAGAAGTCTTAGAAGCAGGCATGGAACAGAGTGGTATGCTTGATACGCTTGCTGATATGATTGAGAAGGTTGCGCTTTGGTTGAACAAGTGGAAACCAGTTCTAATTGATTTGGCCACACGCGGTTTTGCTATTTTGAATCGTCGTTTGAAAGAATTACAGGCTTTCTTTAAGTCTGACTTCTTTATTCGTGGTATGATGATGATGGGTGGCAGTCTCAAAATTATGGCTGCAAATGGCGCGCTTACTTTCCATCTTATAAAGACTGGTCTGCAAGAGATGGCTGCACCTATTCCACCGCTGCTTGCGAGGTTTAAGCAGTTGTTCACATTATTGAAGCATGGTTGGTGGAGTGATGAATATAAAGAATCTGCTAAGGCTGCTACTGCAGAGGTCAAGAAGTATTGGGAGGGTATTGACAAGCGGTCAAGTGCTACTATGAAGCAGATGAAGAAGTCTGCTAAGGGCGTATATGAAGGCGCAAAGATGTTAGCACTCGGTCTTGACGTTGATGGGCCTAAGAAGTTCCGCGAGCAGATGGAAGCGCGTAGGCAGATGCTTATGAAGGAGCAGTCTACAGAACGTAACGTCGTGTTTGATAGCATAAGAAATAGAGAGAAGCAAGCAGAAGCTATGGAGAAAGTTCTGAAGATTTCAAAGAGTATGGCTGCGCAGTTTGCTATGGCTTCCAAGCTTGAGCAAGAACAAACCAAGTTTGTACTGCAGAAGCTAAAGTCTATGAGTGTTGCAGATGTTGGCAAATTATCACAGATGGAAAAGAAGCTTATCAGCAAACAGAGTGTGCTGAAAGAATCTTTCTCTAAGCTGTTCGGCGAGTACGCTGCAAAGCAGCTTGGATTAGAGACTGATTTTCTTAGCAAAGGAAAAGCAATAGATAGTGCTGCTGATACTCTTGTTGCAACGCATAAATCTATTATTGGAGTGTCTGTTGACAAGCTGCGTGAAATGGACAATGCTGTAGTTGCGCGTCTTAATGGGACTACCAGGATATTAGAACAGCATGTGAACATTATGGGCAATGCGGGTGGCGCGCGACAGGCAAATGCAAATACAAGTATGATTGATGAAAGACTCGGTAGGCTTCTTGATGAGAAGGCAAAGCAGTTTAGTGGGCTTAATCGTAACATAGGCCGAACAGTTGAGGCTAATCTTAAGATAGAATTGACACCAGAAGCCAGCGAGCTTATCCGTGTCATAAATGGAAGTGCCTTAGCTATGCGTAATAGAAGTTTCGAAAGGGCAGTTGGATGACTGTACAACTTGTAACCAATAATGGCGCCACAAATTATGGACATACACCTTCACCTGGAATTGTTATATCAGAGGAGTATCGTCATCTTGAGGGTGAATCTACTATAGCAGAACGTAAGGTTACTTGGAGTATTGAGGGCATACTGATTCCGAGTAATGGTGATATTGATACACAAGTTCTTGCGCTTAAAGCTGCGTATGAGCTTGGCGAGGTGTATGAAGCCATCTGGTATGATGATAATACTATTCTTGAACAGATGCCTGGTGAAAACGGTATAAAGGTTGAAAGTATAGAGTTTCCAGAGGGAACTGGGTCTGAGTGGGCAACAAAGCGTAAGTACAAACTTATTTTGAGCGGAAGTGAATTTGCTGCTGATGTCTCTGATGATGGTGAGTACAACTATACTATTGAGTACGCAACTGAGCAGAATACTCTTATCACACGTACAATTGGTGGGACACTCACAGACTTAGCAGGCAAGGCTGCGGGCACAAAGTATGCGACTTTGAAGTCGACTAACGGCTGGGGGACGTGGGCTAATGCTAACACGATTAGTGATACTTATTCTACTGACCTTAACGATACTGCTTGTGAGTTCTCCATTGTCCACAAGAAATACTTTACAGCTTATGGTACGGGAATTGTGGCAGGCAGTGCAACTGTTGAAACGAAGACAGATTCTCAAGACGTTGAACGGAAAACTATTTCTGGCTCTTTTACTGGTAGTGCTGGTAATTGTAATACTGCTATTGATAATTTAAGGCCCAGCTCATCTGTTCTTGTTAGCGAGGCTATCAGTAGAGATGGCTTTGCTAATACAACGTCTTTTACGCTGGAGTATATCAGCACTGCTGCTAATGATATACTATCCTCACAAGAGACGCTTTCTATTAGTGAGCAGCTCTACGGTTTTGTGTATAAGCGCGTTATCGGCGGTGCTGTTCCAATTAAGCAAAGTACGTCTAAGACATCTGGTTCAGCAACGCAAACTGGAACAATCAAAAGGCTTGCTGGCTATCCTTCATTGCCTGGTGTATACTGGGGCGCAGCGTATCTGAAGGACTATAACTATACACGTATCAGTCCTGAATATACTGTTGGTGCAGGCTATGTGTATGGTTTGAGTTACTCGTTTGAATTTGAATTTGACGGAACACCAACATTTTAGGTGATATATGACAGTACATATACTTGGAGCAACGTTTGGAGGATTCGCAGTTTCATCGCTGGAGTTCAATTTGTCTACAGGTGTATCACCTGGAACTGGCTCTGCTGTGTTCAATGATACTACGCTGAATATACCGACCAAAGGCGTACTTATAATGACAGATGATGTTGATACTGTTACTTTGAATGATGTTTATGCTGTTAACCCAAGGATTGAAGTAGACAGTATTGGCGGGGCCCAGCTTGTAGTAACACTATATGACCGCAGATGGGGTTGGAAGTATGGTGTTGTTATTGGACAGTATAATAAGCAGACACCATCAGGTTCTCCATCTGAGACTACTACATTGGCTACGCTTATTGGTTATATTATGACTGCGCTTAGCGAAACTAACTATGCGCTTGTGAATGTGCCAACAGCGTATCCAGAGGTTAACTGGGAAGTTGAGAATCCTGGCAATGCTTTAGATGAGTTATTGCGAAAGTACAGTCTTACTATCTCACTTGATACGACAAGTAATGGACGATTTGTAATATGTCCATTTGATGAGTCACGAACTATGCCTGCTGGTGATATTGAGGCTAGTACAATTGTTGCTTCAAACTTTATTAGGCCTACATCTGTGGTTCTTGTAGGTTCTCGCAAAATTAACCAATTATTGTTTGAAGACTTGATACCTGTTGGTGAGGATACTGATGGAACGATTAAGCTTATTGATAATTTGAGTTTTGCACCTGCCGGTGCTGGACAAGGTGGCGAGTCCTATGCTTATGAGCTTTGGGGTAAAGAGTTGGTAGCATGCTTTTCTAATATATCTGACATGCGTGAGCGTGAGTTGGCGGAGAAGTGCATTTTCAAATGGTACTCAATTGATTGGACTATCGAAGTCCGTGCGAGTATACTTCCTTTGCTTAATGAGATTGCTGAAACAGTTACTGCTGAAGGAAATGAGGAGCATGATAAGCCGTATGTGCTTGGTGTAAAGACTATTTGGAATGGTGCTACGTTTAAGACGCTTTCAAATGCCAGGATTGATAGTGGGTATACTATTGATAAGAAGCTTGGTATTGCTAAGTTCAATACGCCGCAGATTACTATTGCAAATTCTGATGGACCTGCTGCTGGAAACTTTAAGATTGCTGTGCTTGATATGATTGCTGCGTATGAAATTAAGGAGGGTGTTGCTTCTGATTACTTGTCTTGGTCCAGAGCTATTTTTGGTGGTACAGAAGGAGATGCAATACATAAGGATAGCAGTATTGTTGGGTATTACCTTAATGGTGTCTTACAGGATAGTATTGATTTAGACGCTTATGCAGAGGATGTTCTTGACCGGATTGCGTTGCTGTATGTTCCGCAGTATCCGGTAGTCTATAGGTATCCTGGTGTCTGGGCATATGGCGCGTATGGTATGATACGTAGTGTGGCGTACTCGATTGGTGATGATGGGGCTACGACTGAGATTCAGAAAAATATCGAAGTACCCAGATTGCAGTCTGAAGGCTACAAGGAGAAGTTGCATAAGAGGATTATCGATTTTGATTTACGTGAGGATGGTGCTAAGGCAAAATTGCAGGGGAGACGCGACAGGGCTATAGGTACTGGTGGATATGCGCGCAGTGATACTGGACAGCGAGCAACGACTTCACCATTTAATCTCTTTGGGCGTGAATCTGCTTATGTGAAATATGCTAAAAATGTGGCTGGTATGGATATTCCTGCTAAAAGTTTTGCTATGATTACTGGGTATGATAGTACGCTTAATATGATAGAGATTGATAGACCGGATAAGGATGGTGTTCGTGGGTTAGTTGTTGTGCCTGAGCTAATACCTAGTGGCGAAAATGGTATAGTACTTGTTGATGGTATACGTGTTGTGCTGAAGGACTCGACGTATAGTACGCCTGTAGCTGGTGACCTTATCGGTTCAAAGGAGGATGATTTTGAGGCTATCGAAGATGATATGGGTAGCTATCGAATTATTAAGGTTGATACTAATGATTTATATATTGAGAAGCTAGGAGCAGGAGGTGGTGGTGGCAATAAACGAATAGGGTATTGCAGGACGGATTCACCAAATGATAGTTCGATTGAGGTGTACTTGGACACAGACGCAACTGGTGAACTAGTTACTGCTGAATGTTTGATAGTTAATGGAACTTCTCTTATGTATTCTGCGCCATGGTTGAATGATGGAGACCCCGTATTTGTTGAGAAAATACTTGTAGCTGGCGTGCCTACGTGGTATATTACTGGTGTGCCGTTTAATGGAGCAACGTACAAATCATGAGTGTAATTACTTCACCACATAAGGTACTTAGGGCTTTGGCTTCAAACAAAAAGGTCTGTATTGCACAGGACTTTATTATTATGACTCCTTTGGGAGGTGGTTTAGCTTATATGTCTGTTGCTAGGTTTAATCATAATATGGACTTAGTCTGGTGGCGTCAACTTTGGGAGAATCCTGCAGTTATGTATGGTGGACTGGGGACGCCACGAGAAGGCGTATTATCCTATGACAGAGAGAGGTTTTTTGTTTGTGGATGGAGTGTTAATGGTGCTCCAAGATTGTACTGTCTTAATGCCAGAACAGGTGCAACTATTTGGTCTGCTGATACTAATTCATCTGCTGAGGAACCATCGCTAATATGCCGCGACAATAGTGATAATATATTTACGGAAGGAACAGGGTGGTGCAAAAAATTCAACTCAAGCGGTAGTTTGCAATGGACAATCTATCCAACTGCAGGTATTCAAGAGATGGCATGTGATTCTGCAGGTAACTTATATGTAGTTCAATACAGGGAAGACCCAGACCCAGATGAGGGATGGTGTCTAGTTAAGTATAATTCATCAGGAACGTTGCAATGGAGTGTTCACGACTTTGCTGGTGAAGCACAGTACTTATTTGACATTACAATAACAGACGATGATGATATTTATGTTTGTGGTGATTATGTTGAGACGTACTCTGGTTCTGGGGTATATTGGAATATCTGGAAGTACAATACTGCTGGAGCTGTGGTTGCGTCTGGCAATAATAATGCTGATTTGGGTGTGCCTTGTAATAGGCTTGTTCATGACAAAATAGGTCATGTTTATGCTGGAGCAGCACCAGGTGGTCATTTAACACAGCTTAATTCAAGTTTAACGCGGCAATGGGTTAATGTTGATTTGTATAATATAGTATCAGGTAGACTTGCAGTTGATGCGCATAACAGAGTACATTACTTTGGTATTGGTTTTGGTGGTTTAGGCTCACACGTAATACGAGATGAAGATGGTGTTGAAGACTTAAAGAGTACTAGGAAGGGTAGCCATCCTACACCGTTTGCAGTTATGTGTAAAGAGGTTTATGTTGCACATTTAACTGATCAAGAATACCAAATTGATTTTCCTGATATGTGCTGTTTTCTTGATGATAGTTATCCTGAGTATGCAGGTAATGGAGATTGGGATTTAGATGAAATAGTTTGGTGGGATAATATTGAAACTGGTTTGACGTGGTGGGAAAACATAAGTGGTATCTGGATTTGTCTTTGGGCACATGTTTTTGAAAATCCAACTTGGTATACTATTTGGCCGCGGTGGATGAAGGTATGGGAACAATTAAGTAGGACGCCTTCTTGCCAAAATGTTGCGTGGAACCAGTATACGCGTGATTCAGCAGAAGGTGGTGCAGCATTTGGTGGGGTTGGGAATTGCCCTAAGATATACACAGTTAGTTTTATTGGTATGCTGAATATGTCAGATGATGGGGTTTCACAGTTTAATGGTGAATACCTTTTGATGCGTGGTCCTGGTCATTATGGTTTTTTCTTTGGAGTTCGGCATGATTTAGCTACTCGCATAAACTTTACTGTTCATAATGAGGATAGTGCTGACGACAAAGAGATGCTGCACTTCGGGTCTGATGCTTTGCCATCATCTATTTTCAACTATAATACTGCTTCAAATCATGATGAAAAGCTGACGCATGTTTTGAATGAGAATGTAAAGACACCAACGCCGACTACTGATGCGATAGCCTATGGTGGTTACGCGAGTATGTATCCTGGCAGACGTCCTCGTTGGGATGCTACTACTGTTTGGGCAGTTGGCAGAGTAGTTGCGTGGCATGGTTACTTCTACGTGTGTATACTTGAAAGCACGAATAACGAGCCACCTAACGGCACGTACTGGACGCAGCTGTAACGTATGTCCTGCTGAATAAACTTTCGCCTTTACTTTATTTTTTAGTTTACAGGGCGTTGAACTTTGAATATAATACGTGTGTTGTAGGATACGAAGGATTATTAACCGTAATTTTTAGGAGAAATGGCAAATGGCCAAGAAGAAGAAGCGAAGCAGCAAGAAGAAGACTGCCAAGAAGAAGGCAGTAGGCACGAAGCGCGTATCGTGCAAGGATTTCTTGTCAGCACTGTTCGAAGCGCAGCCGAACATCAGTAATGAGAGGGCGCTGGAAAAGTTGCTTGCGAAGTACCCGAACAGCAAGGCAACGACAAAGAGCATCATCACATGGAAGTGTATGCTGCGCCAGGAAGGCCAGGACGTTCCGCTGCAGCGGTCAGGCGCAAAGCCGAAGACTGCAAAGAAGAAGAAGAAGGCCAAAAAGGCTAAGCGCAAATCCGCACGGCAGCGGTAGAACGGATGCTCTGTCCAGGACGGACAGTAGGGAAAAAGTTCTCCCTACTTTTGGGTAACGAGAGTTGCTGCCTTCGGGTAGCAGTTCTCTTTTTATCAACTGTTTATTAGGAGAATTGCGATGCAGTTTACGAACTCAGGTGTTGACCCCTCAGGGGTAACAGCGGTGCTCAAAGCACTGAAAGATTCACCGGGCTGTTTTGAAATCTCACTTAGCCATGAGATTATTATTGCAGCCCAAGCTTCACGCGTTGTCGATTCCAGTGTTGTCGTCAAGACTGGTCCGACTGAAATGGCATTGATAACAGGCAATCTTGCTGCGGCTGAGCGATGCTTATTCGTGCACTTGCAGTCTATTTTGCCGAACTCCCAGAGTGCGGTCATTCTGCACTTGATAGCTGTCGAAGACCGTCAGGTAACTGTTCCTAAGGGCATGGTTATTGCGACGATGGTGCCTGTCTCACTGGTTGGTGCTGTTGTAGAAGAGGTTGACGGCTTCGACGAAGGCTCCGGCGATGAAGATGTTGGCATGGAGGAATTGCTTGACGGCAAGAACAAGACTGAATTGATGGCTTTTGCTGAAGCGTACAAACCGCGGGTTGAGGTCGATATGAGTATGACGCGGGCTGTCATCATCGAGACTATTATGGAAGCGATGATAAAGCCTGACGAGGATGATTAGTCCTCGCACCAACTGATGTTGTGTACGCCTACTGAAGGGAAAGAGTAATGCCGTCGATTATGCTGGGATGTGATTTTAGCCAGGAGCATACAGATGCTGTCTTGGCTCTTGTCAAAGATACGTTGGAGAACAATACACCTGCGAGTATATCCGGAGTGTATGGCTCTCCGGCAGGAGCAAACCCGTTTGGAAGTGTGCGACCACTTAAGCGAGAGACTGCTTCGGCGACAAATGATTTTATACGCCGTGCAAAACAGCTTAAAGAAGTGGGGGTTGAAGTCAACTTGACTATCAATTCCCTGTATCCGTATTTGAAGAATGCAGCTACGCATTGCAATATCTTTGACAGCAAGCAAGCACAGGAAGAGTTTTGGCTTTTCCTACAGCGTATAGAATCTGCTGTTGATAACATCATTATTGCACACCCATATTTGCTGGAGCTTTTGCATACTGGAAAGATGGGTGTGTCTTTCGGTATTGTGATTAGTACAATAATGAATGTGCATACGCTGCCACAGATGATGTGGATACGGGACAACTGGCCATTGGTTAGACGGGTATGTCCGGCACTTTGGAAGAACCGGCAATTTAGCTGGTTAATTCAGGCCCAAAAGATTCTGCCCCTTGAGCTGCTTGCTAATGAGTTTTGCTCTATCGGTGGCATTGAGTGTGAGGGCTTATATCGGCAGGCGTGCTATCTCGCTCAGAGTACGGAAATTAAGGACTGGAATCCAATGAACACTGTGTGCATCGCAAGCCGTGATGCTTCGCCGGAAGCTTGGCTTATGGCACGATTC
>SDBV01008405.1_pt1 | contig 13937 bp, 20 predicted proteins | sample 2277081 | NCBI WGS metagenome assembly SDBV01 (sample SAMN10402039, study PRJNA504765) | marine sediment metagenome | isolation source: marine sediment core GS10_PC15, 223 cmbsf | place: Arctic Ocean: Southern Knipovich Ridge | collected 2010 | reverse complement strand
GAGTATATCTCGCATTGTCACTTCGAGATTTTCATGGCACTTCCGACCTTCTACTAACGGTGGAGAATCCTGGTCCATGTGGATATCTTTCGCGATATTCAACCCGTAAAACAACTTTGGGCACTGCTCAAATTTTTCCAGGCGACTCCAACTCCACGCTATTTTTGACATTGTAACTCCTTTAAATATGTTTTCGCGTTTTAACTTAACTCTTCCAGTTGACCCCAACTCTCACCCACAGATGCATCCCATGGGAAGGGTATAGTTGGTTGCCATCCCCACATTTTAAAATAAGGTAGCTCTGCCAGCATGTCCCTAGCCGCTAAAACTCTGCCTTCCAAACTACTGCTTATAGGTGCAAAGTAAAAAATTCCATCGTGTATATTCATTGTATAGATAAAATCCGGGAAGTACCACGCCAGCATCGCCACGGCAAGCTCAGTCATATCACTACTGGAACCTTGGATCGGATGATTAATAGCATTGGACTGACTGGCCCACACCATGTCCGGATCGTCCCACATATCGATATAGAACCGCCGCCCCGCGAACGTCGTGGCGTAGCCCATGACCTTGGCTCTAGCAATCGACGCGCCCCAGTATGGTTTGATCCCGGGGAATGTACTATGATAAATCTTCTGCCACTGTTTAATCGTACGGACATCTTTGTCCAGTCCGTACTGAGTCCGTGCTACGATACGTGCTTTCTTTGGGCCGACTCGATACAGTGATCCAAGAACAACGAACTTACCACAATACCTGTACCCTTGAGAACCAACAATGGCGGGATTCTTAGCTTTCTTACCGACCATAAAATCTTCATACGTCATGCCGGCAATCTTTGCACCCATGAATGAATGTACGTCCATCCCTTCACGGAATACTCTCAATAATACTGGACACTGCGACTGCTCTGCAGCCAGTCTCACTTCAGCATTCGAAGCGTCGAACTCCACCAGCATGTAACCTTCCGGAGCAAGGATTGCAGATCGGATCTGTTTGTCCGTATCTACCCCGGGCTTGTTCCTCGGAAATTGGTGCAAGCTTATGCCAGATAGAAATTTTTTCTTTGCCATCAGTCCACCGTAGCCATGGTGCTGCTCTGATATGTTTGGCGACCTGTCTTAGTGGAAAATAGTTTCGGAGCGGGGAAACTTTTATCGCCCATCTGTAGATACGCAACCGACTTCTGTATTCCCAATATGAATTTCACCAGTTCGGTATTCAAAGTTCTCCACCGTAAGATCTCCAGGCAAGGAGGGCTAATATCCGCCAGGTATGTCAAAGCTGCTTTATGTGTAGAAGGATTGTGTGGAGGTATGTCAGATCTGAATTCAACCGGTAGCTTCCATACATTATATAAAAGATCTGCTAACTTCTTTGGAGATCTTAGAACTTTTGATGGTAGCCAGAGGCTGTGATCCAACACTGGACCGGCTTGAGCGTTATGTATCCCCAGCCGATACTCTAACTCTTCCATCTCCTGCGTTACGGCTGGTGCTGCACGCTCTACTTGCTGCACATCAAGACGGATGCCCATCAACCAGCTGTTGGCAACCGGTATCAAGTTCATCGCTTCTATCGATGCAGACTTCTGCTGTTGTGGTGTGAGGCGATCCCAAAGAAGGTTTCCTAATAAGACAGTGAATATAGTGTCGAGCTTCGCTCTTTTCTCCCAGTATGCGGGGTTCTGCCCTGGAAGTGGAGCGTTCTGCTTCATCTCAATAAAAGCTTCAGCACCAGGGAGATCTTTTTTATAGTACTCAACTGCATGTTCGAGCGACCAGACCCATGAACCATGATCAGTACGTTGCGAATTTTTTATCCATTTCCATAATAGTAGAGCGTCGAACCATTTAATCTTTGATACGTCATGACCCCTGGCTATCAACCATGCAACATCGAACATCACGTTCCAGCCGACGACGCGCTGACCTTCGAGCTTATCCAAGACGGCTTGATAGTTTGAGCTTACAACAATGCTCTGCTTTAACTCCAAGTTTGCCACAGCACAGTTCGTAATCCATGCTCTTGGCGGAGTCAGCATTGCACGGTAGGGCTGCAATCCAAATTCTGGTTCCTCCCCGGCAGTCTCTAAATCCAGACTGAAGTTAAAGTGGTTCATGCTACTTACAGTGATCCCACTTTAGAAAGTTTCGTGGTGCGAAAGTGTCGTGTGCCGGGAACCGACTATGTAAGTCTTCGACAGACATAAAAGTTTGATCCGCCCGAAGGAGCCAGCCTTTCTCACCCTTATGTACAACTGCTTCCCAGCCTCCCACTGCCTCACCATAAATCTTGGGTACAGTTGAAGTGGAACACAGTCTCCGGTTGGTGACTACGGCGTCCATTGTCGAGAGAGTTTCCATTACATACCGAGCACCTTCAACCCAATCTGTGCTGCAGGCATAGGAGAATGGTGACGGCACTTTACTTATCTGCAAGTCCGGATCTACGAAATCGGAGATCTCCGCAGCGTCCGAGTAATATACGATACATGTCAGCAGCCACAGTGTGGCACATAAAATAAGTATTTTCTTTGGCATAACTACTCCCTGTTAAATCGTGCTGCACCTAAGTTTTTGTTTCTGCGTGGACCCATTGGGCCTATCCAAACGACCCTGCCTGCAATAGTCATGTGGCGTACCTGCCGCTCCATTGCTCTCCTCGCGCAGAAATCATAAGCAGATTCACCCTCTAGTCGAGTGAAAGATCTGCGTCTAAATCCAAGGTCTCTGAAGATCTCGTTGTTTGACATCCAACTTCCTCCAAAACATTTGAGATTATAGTTATAGCATCAGAACAAAACTCAGCTGTTCCGATAATGAACCCTTGAACTTCAGCATCTTTATTTTCAGGCTCAATAGTAGCATAGTTCCACCCGGCGAGTCTCACATGCTGCAGGATTGCGAGTACCGCTGCTTTCATATTATTCGGACGTAAGTAATCCAGAACTTTTACTGCCCAGCCTCTATCTGAAACTTTTTGCTGGTCAGGTAACTCAGCATACGGGACCCAGGAAGCTTCCCATTTTTTGATGAGTGCATCAATGATCTTATATGCCTCTTCTGCTTCATATTCTGGTAGTTCATAGAGTAAAGATCTGATTGCTTCCAGATCAGACTTTGCAACTGCTGTACTCCAATGTATCCACTGCTCGTGTTCCAATGCAGCCACATCCTCCAGTTGCTCAGGTATGAAACCCATTCGTCCAGCATAGCCTTCAGCCCACGGTCCATCCTCTTCGCCTGGTCCAGCGTAATTGTCATTACTTGTTGACATCTGGTAACCCTCCTTCCGGGGTATTAATTATTGCGCCTATACTGATACTCCAGGCTTTTAAATACTCTTGCATGATCTCAGCAGCGTCGGCATCACACCACTTAGCATGGTTACGAATACACTTTAATCGGATCTGTCTCGAATCTTTAGAGTTTGGAGTCACAATACGGTACTGGCTTTGCGGCAATGCTTTACTTGTCTCGGCCAATACCTGCTTTATTTCATACCGTTCTCGACCACTCATTCGAAGGTCTTCGATTTCTCGCAGTAGGAACTTCTCGATAAGCTGTGCCGATACAATGTCCGCTGCAAAGATGTTATAGCTATCCCTGATAGCGTCATAGACAAGCTCTTTGATTGCCGACATGGAGTTTTCGACCATTTGATATTTAGCTTTAGTCATAGGTGGCGACGCAGCGTGATTAAATCCTGAGAGATCCACCTTACGTAACCACAACTCAAAATGTGCGGGGCCGTCCGTCTCTAACCAGTGAAATAGTGCAGTGTAATATTGAGGACTCTGCATTCCATGCGGTACATTATGAACCCAAAAGCGACGATCATCATATGTTAACGCGGCAGCATCACTGTAGTTGGAGAAACATAGGAAATTTACATATATCCTCTCCTGTCTTTTAGTACCATGCTTTCGATTGATTTCAACTTCGTTCTCAGTCATCAGCGGCTTAAGCTTATTCATTAAGTTGAACTTGCCGGCTGCACGTAACTCATCCATACATACAATCTTACCGCTCATGAATTCATTAAATTGGGAGTTGATACCAAAATCCTCTGGTCCAATAAGCGCACAGTTTTGCCGACCTACAATATACTGCAGCATCTGGTAGATCCAACCCTTCCCAACACCAGGGCTTGACACAATCAACGGAGCCCATGGTATTCTAATGTGCGGCTTCTGAACTGTGAACGCCATCCAATGCATGAACCGCATGCCGTCAACCTTGGCCGGGAACATGTACTGCATGTGCTGCAGTGGGACCTTAATCTTTTCTGAATCGATAATTGCCGGCAAGGTGAGCCCACTGCCGTAGTACGTGTTATAATATTTACTATTGTACTCCGTAAAAATAGTTTTACCGAGAGGCTTATACCCTACATCAACAACGGTCTGTCGCTTAGGGTGCCCGAGCCACTTGGGAGGCATCTGCTTTTTGCCAATGTAAATATTTCCGAAAGAGTTTTTAAACTCGTTCAACGTGAGTACTGCATTCTTCGGGTGACGCTCCAGATCTGCTACACGATTCATCTTTTCAATAAAGACAAATCTCTTCAGCGCTTCAGCTACTGTCGTCACGTCCTTCTCTTGAACTTCAACCGTACCTTCCTCTGTGATTACATTCATCCAGTTGGTAGCAGTCGAAGGGCTGTAATCTTTATATGCACGAGCCAACTTGTTCAGAGCTTTATCTACCGTGAACGGATCATCCTTCTCCCACTCTGGCGGATCTGGTTCACATCTGGCATACATCTCCCGCATTAAAATTTCAGCTTGCTCAAGAGGATAATTCCTGGCGCGCCAGGAGCACGCGTATTTAAACAGTACGTCGTCTCGCTCACCGAGCATCACCTTATCCGGCAATGCAGAATACTGACTAGCCTCAGGCTGTGTTGTCAGCCCAGTAGTTACAGCTTCATTCTGCGACTTGGCTGTAGTGAGAGGTAAGGTTAAAGCTATATTACCTGGTAACCGAGCTACAGGTTTATCCGCTATCAGTGTATATGCGTTACCGTCAACGAGTGATCCAGGTCCAACACCCTGCCCACCGTTTCCCCGAATATCCAATCCTGGTAACCAGTTGGCTACAGATTTGATATGTCCGCCTGGATGCAGGTAGTATAGGTGGAGCCCCCCGGATGCAGTCCGAATTGTGAACGTCGGAGGAAGACCGTCAGCCTGCAATTGGGCGAGTGACTTCTTATAATCCCCCTTGAGATCCACATCGATTATTACATACGCAGATCCAGGGCAGATACCTATATTACAGTTCTTTTTAAGTTTAAGTTTATTCCCCTTCTTCGTGATAACCACGCAGGTTCCCGACCACCACTCGCGGATCTGCGCCTCGTCTGTTGTAGCAACAGTCGGCCAGTCGGTTACGGTCGGGAGCTTGGAGCCTGGGACGCAGGGGAACACCCTGAATCCGCGTGCGGCGAGAGCTAATGCTTTATTTAACATATTGTTTTATCTCGCACGTTGTCCGAGGAGGTAACCCGTGAAAAATATTGCGACAGTTACCATTGATCCGATAAGTATATATAGACCTACATCCATTATAGCTACTCCTTCGGTTCAAACATTTTCAGATCCCAATTAAAGAACCTTTGTATGTGGTCGTATGCCTCATCTGTTAAGCGTGGCATAGGTTCAACTTCAGTGTGGTTACATTTAACTGTTCGTATATTCAAGTCGCATTCAAGTGCCGCAAGATCCGTAAACTTGTAGATGCGAGTCCCCAGGTCCGGCCTTAAGTATAGGAACTGACTTTTCATTGTCTCAGGTATTGGATGCCGTACTGTATATTGAACATGGAAATGATTTAATCCTACAGTACCGTAAGCATTTGCGAATATGAAAGTGTTACGTAAAATCCAAGTGGAAAAATCCATTCCGACCACGCTCTGCCTTAGACTCTCCGTATAATCCGGGACATAAATATGGTCAAAATTTTTTGTATACTTGTACAGGCTCCACAATCTAGCGATTGGATGTCGCACTACTCCGATCTTCTCCCATCGATCATAGCCTTGTGGGACGCCATCGGCCTCCATATGCCTGTATAGAAGCATACTCTTAGGGTACGCTTCGAGGATAGCATTCTTTAATGCCGTTGTCCCAGTGCGTGGCACCAGAAGGAGAATCTTTTCAAGCTCTGGAATTAATAGCATGGTAGGATTATTTCAACGTGATAAATTTAAAGCGTCGATTACATAAAGGTAAAAGTAATGGTGAGTTCGTCACGATAATAAAGCTTGGCAGTTTGATAGTCTTAGGTTCCCGATGTTGAATATTTATTTTCATCGAGCTACTCGACACCACAATTTTCAATTGAGCTATATCAAGTTTAGTTGGATCGACTTCTTCCACTATAACTGTCTTGATAGATTCATCTTGCAAGGCTGATAACCCGAACGGACTTGACAGATCACGCAAGTTTAAAGTGATGAACTCGCCATTGGCTGCAGCAATAATCCGCGCAAGGGTAGTCTTCCCTGAGCCTGGAGGCCCAGTGATTACCAATCCTTTTTCAAGTAGAAATTCTACGTTTGTATCACTCATAATTTACCTTAATGAAATTAAGTGTTCGGAAAATCTCCAACCTTTTCAATATAGGGCCTACGTGCATTCAGTGTATCGACCACATATCGGCCAGAGGGGGCATCCGGGAGTAACCCCCCTATAAACGTCCAGAACTTGTACTTTGCCACTGTTCCGCCAAGGGAGTTTTTCGAATCTTCCATCCATTCATCAAACAACGTAAGAGCATCAACAACATGATCCTTTGGAATGTATAGCTTCACCTTTGCAGGCTTCTGCTCTGCGAAGATCTTGTCGCACTCAGGGTATAGGTAGAATACTATCCACCCTAAAAACAACCCCGCCATAATCCCTACAGCTAAAACAAAAGTAATTATCGGTAACATTAGATATACTCCTCGTAATTTTTCCGGCGTCCTACTGACGACGTATAGATCGGCTTGCGTACCTGAGCGTAAGATGCCGTATGAGCAATACGTTTTGATTTGTGTGGCTCCAGGCAGGCTTCGTCCCACGGTAGACCAACATATTCTATGAGATTCCGCGCTTCGCATTCAAGATCTTCGACAACATCCTCATAGTGAACGGTCAGAATTCGCGTACCGATATCGCACCAGTGATCCATCAACCTCTCGTACTGCTCCATATAATGGCTGATATTCTTCAGATCGTAGGCATAAGGATGATGCCCAATAAAATCCTGAAAGAAGATCGACAACATCGTATCTCGTGGACTTCTCACACAATGAATGATATGGGCGCCGGGGAGCATCTTCTGAATATCTCCGATACAACTAAAGTTGTAAGGGTTCTTGTTCGTCACGCGTCGCTCTCCGTTTGAGATCCGATCCAGCTCAGACAGGTACTGCTCAGAATCCCTGTAGTCCCTTAGGAGCTTCATCTCTCCGCCAGCATATACGTCAGGGTGGCATGAGAGTATCTGCTCCACAAGGGTCGTTCCTGACCTCGGCATGCCTACAATAAAGATTGCACGTACACCACTAATGTCTAATCCAGTTGGTGGGCAGTGAGGAAACTTTCGAATTGTCTCATCAACACTGTGCTCCTGAGCTTCTGGCCGATAAATAACTTTCTTCAGTGCGTTACCTGCAGCATACCGACTGAAAGCTTCACGGTACATTTTGATAGCGTCGTACTGTTTACCTAAAGCAAAATGAAGCTTCCGCCGTTCAACATTAGGGCTTGCAGTCTGTAATTGCTTTTCGAGAATCGGTATCGAAAGACCCTGGTACCCCAAACTGTTGCAAACATTTGCGTATGCAAGACCAGCTATCTCCGGATCAGTGCCTACAAGCTCGGCCAAATCTCCGAACGATGCCTCAACATCCCCGCGCCGCTCTTTCAGTATGGCACGACTTACTTTGACCTCCACCATACCAGGGTCTCGCTTGAGCGCACCATAAAAATATGCGTCCGCGACTGCCAATCTTCCCATAGCCATGAAGGCATCACCTAAACATTTGTAAATGATCGCGTCTCGGCGCCCAGCTTTGAAGGCTTTCTTATAGAATTTCACAGCGAGCGGCGCCAGTCCTGCATCCGTCGCAATGAGCCCTGCCTGAAAGTAGTGATCATCAACCTGATAATGCTTAGATTTCAACGCTTCTTGGTAACAGTGCAGCGACTCTCCAAAACTACCCGTCTGCTTTAACGTGTAGGCCAAGGCATAATAGTAACTCGGATGTGCAAGAATCTTAAGCGCGGCATAGAAAGCGAGGGCCGCTCTCTGATAGTCAGGTATCTCCAACCGTTTGAGGCCATCAGCATACAGTTGTTCCGCTGCCTCGCGCTTCGCGTGAAGGTTCTTTTTTATTTTACGTGGATTCATTCTCAGGTCTACTCCATTGAATGATGCCCCACACTGCAAGACCAGCGAACACAGTATAGAGAAATGCTTCGGGGTACATGCCTCTGCAGGAGAAACTTATGATCCAGCCTATGTTAGCTATGAGCCAGATGACCCAGCCTACAACATTCTTCTGGATGTTTAACCAGGTACCCCACAAGGAGAGGCCGACGAGTAGTGATTCGAACATTATATCGCGTCTCGCACTTCGTTGATTGTTTTTAGTATAAGCTCAGTCGTCAGCATTATAGTGCTGGCCAGCTTTCTACGTACAGGTTGAGGCGTATCGGGAGAGTAACCGGTGACCTCCATAAAGAATTCACCTGTCACTTTATCCGTGAGGCGGAATAGAACGAGTAAGGACTTCGGGCCTCTATCACCGTCGGCTTTGGATATTAACATTACTGGAAGCTGCAGGACAGTTCGGTCATTCAGACGCTTCACCACGTAATGTTTGCTTAGCAAATCAAGGATCGGATCAATAACGTAGTCATGCCACGTCGGAGTTTCAGCAGTCAGGCGATCCAATATCCTGTAGAGATTATCTACTTCATTCTCAACAGGATCGATCCTTAACTTCAGGATATCCACCTTTTCGGCATGTTCAGCTATCGCTCGCATCCAGTCAGATAAATACTCCGTAACCTGGCTCATAGTAGTATATCTCTCTCCTCTTAATGTTTAACAGCAGTCACAGTGGCAGACACAACGACAATCGCAGCGGCAGAGGAGAGCAAGGTGCCACCCACAGTCAAACGCTGGCTTGGGCTTCCGTTCTGCATATGCTGCAGCAAGCGCATTCGTTATCTGGCGCCAGGTTACAGAGTCGTAAACGATCCCATCATTACGACCAATTCTGCCATATTGAATGTCGTTAAGGATCTTCTCCAGTATCTCAACCATCCCCGGCTCGGACTTCGGCTCGGAAATCTTTTCGACCAGATCAAATTTTCTTCGTTTACTATCTTTATCTATATGATTTAACTTGTGGAGATTGGATGCATCACATCCATCAAGTGTCCAGCTTCGATGGAGTCGAGTAATATATGGCCTTTGTGTTTGACCACCACGCCTTTGATCTACGTATCCAAAAACTGGAGCCTCGCCCATCGAGGCTATTGTAGTGATAATCGCAATCTCTCTGCTTCTCGTGCGATACTTCCCGCACTCATCAATGGTGAACGCTGGAGCCTTGGATACAATGTCCAAAGGAAATTCACCTTTGTATGCCCATGTTCCATCACGTCTCCAGGATGAATCAATAATATCTGCATTAACGCGACCCACAGTTCCGACTGCTGTGAACTCCCTTTTATCATCCAATGATGTCACTGTAGCAGGCTGTCCGACCCGAGTAATGTACTCTCCCGGCCCGGTAATCTTGAACGCTGGCTCAGGCTTCGGGGCTTTAGCTACAAGATCCAGAGGATTTTCACAGGAGTCATTCCACGATCCGGCAGGCGTCCAAACTGCGCGATTGCGACGGTCGCCGCCAAAAAATCCTCTGATGGAAAACACACCAGGGCTACGGTTTCCTTCTACTACAACAACTTGTCCGTCTCGGGTAAGATATTTCCCTTCCTCAATGATCTCGAACGCTGGCTCAGAGACCTTCCAAAGCTGTCGGCCATGTACCCATATTGTACAGCCAACAGGATAGTTTGTATTGTTTGACTCCAGCAGTTTAACTCGGACACTATCGTGTTCTGCATTAAACTCCTCCACAATGGCTCGGAGGGGGATAGCAAAACGAAATTTATCGTAGACCAGGACTTCAGTACCTTTTTTAATCATTGCAATCTCCAATGTAATCTCCAATGTAATCTCCAGTGTATTTTTAAGTTGCAGCGAGAGCAGATTCGCTACTCAGCTCTCGCTGCGGGCTCTAAGTACCTGCTTCATAGCAGGACTTTCAGTGCTGGGCGTCGTCCATCCCAGCTAAGTAGAGTGCTGTATACCATACTCAGATCAGAATGTCAAGCGGTATTTACTATATACTCACCGGATCAATGCGTCAATCTCAACCCGCCGGATAACTGGCTATGAATCTTGCCAGTTGCTCCTCATACCCATCCGGAAACTCTATCCATAAGAATTTGAGAAAGCTATAGTATGAGTCCTCCGAGCCATCTTTATGGTCCGAATATGTACTTGGGTGATTCCATATATCCTTAGCTACTTTACAGATATCCGTGAGTGGCACTATCAGCTCGAACGAGATTTCCGATCCAGTAATTTTACATATTCTAGTAGGATTTTCAACTTGTGGTGTATGCTGTATGATCTCATCGTACCTGGCGAGAAAGGCGTACTCCGCCATCCGGGGGTCCATTGCACGTATCGGGTAGGTCAACGGCTCGACATCAGCGATGATGCCCCATGTACCACTGTTCGGTGGTAGCAGGTCTCGCTTCTCAGTTGCTAGGAGTCGAAGGTCCGCAGACTTTATAAGCTCTTTTATCTCAGGCGGTGCCACTGCCGGGAGGCCGAAGCTTTCGTTAATGCATTTCTCAATACGCTTTTCGATCTCGACATACATTGGAAGCAGTCGCTTCAGCGGTGTCGCTACATCTCCGATGAACGCCTCCACAGCGTCGTGAAGCAGGCCCGCCAGTGCATGCTGTCGCGGGACAGTATGGGACACCTGAACAGAGTGTTGCGCGACACTGTAAAACTCTCGGCAGTGGCCGGTGAACCGACAAATTTTTGATAGGGCGTGGGCAATATCCTCAATCCGGAAATCATCCGAGCGGGGGTCTAAAAGATCGAAATACTTTCCACTCACAGTCAATATAACCGACGACGTTATAGGTATATTAAGTTCTATCTCAGTTGACATTAAATTCTCCTGCTGGTTGACAACAAGTTTACAGTGGTTTACCAGTTATACGCGCCCACTATCTCAGCGTGTACCTTCCGAAGTTTCGAAGCTGGGAAGGATGTTCTTGATTTGGCACGGAGTTCACTGGCCCAGTCCGTTAACATTTCACATCCTTTACCGCCTTGAACAAAACCGTGACGATGTAGATCGTTGAGAACTTCAGTTATAAATAACTTATCATTTGCTTCTTGCGATAGCGTCATATCAAACTCCTGTGTTCATTTTATCTGCACGGAAAAAATAACCGTACACGCATCGGGTACCGCCACGAGTAGGATCTTCTGTATCGTGCAGCACCCCATCAATTACTGCGGTGATATGTTTAGATACCCGTACTACAAGATTACCTGCCGGCAGCTCATGTGATCGAAGATGCACCTTGCAGCCAGAGCCTATCTTCATCGTCGGCACCCACGTCCAGCCGATGGACTCCATATATTTCTGGTAGGTGACACGGTATACTCCTGACCTTGCACTGGATCTTGAACCTTTGTCGTCGCGTTTTCTCCTGCTTGGGTGCTCCAGCTTGGCCAGGGTATTGAGAGAGTCATACACCTCACGGTAGGGCTTGCCTGTTGCAATAGAGATAGATCTGCACACGCAGTCACCCGACTGTCCTTTGAACCCCGCTGCCTCGCGGCCTCCATCGTCGAATATAAATTTCATTTAGGCGTCCCATCCGTCGTGCCAATAGATGTGTTTATTTGAGGGCATATGCTATCTATTTTCTCTTTAATTTCATCGTCATCACACTCTGGGAACATGTCGGGAATAAATGAGTTAAGAGAATCTCTTAAAAGTTTATTTCCTTTTGGATCTCTCGCCATTTTTCCCCAGTCGTATCTTACACATGTCATAATATTTCACTTATCGTCGAATACGAATTTCACACTTATCTAGCCCTGGGCAATCAACTGGCGTGGAAGTACACCCAATACATTTATCCACGGCATTTTGTGGGGCCGCGTCCCACATTACCTGAAATAAATCATTGATGCACCAGTTTGTACCTTTACCGATAAGATAAGCCATTCCCGCAATATACATTTTATCTGTTGGTGTTCTCTCAACGTTTTTCATTCTTCTATCGCCTTACAATAGTGTGTTTATGAAGCAGCTACTCGCCGCCTCTCTGATCGCAACGGTTGGGTCTGCGACAGTAGCTGGATCGCCTGGTTCCCACCTTACCTCAACCGAGTCCGCACTCTCGTTCCCAAAGTAGTCATGAGTCCTCACCACAAAATAATGTGTCGTGTTGTCAGCAAGACCATATAGTACGCAGCTCGTCGCGGCGTCGGTCCAGATAGGGTAACGGTAATCAAACGCAGCACCGATTTCTCGGCTATATACATTGTATCCTACCGGCCTATCGTACTGGACAGGAGACCATGAGAGCCTTAGATCCACAGCGACGAGCTGCGCTGGCGAAAAGGCTACCGTACACCATACAGTCATAATTGTCAAGAACTTTTTCGCTGTAGCCTCCGGATCTTTATCTTGCTGTTAAGCTCGTCGCCGCGTCGCTGCAAGGCTGCAGCCGGGTCGCATCTGCCGGACTCCCGGTGTGCTGATATATTACCGGCAGCAACATACGCTCCGCACCTTGGACATTTAATTGCTTGGTCAACTGGGTGCTTCATCATCCGGGATACTTATCCGCCGTAATTTTTACGGTAGATTTTACGTTTCTCTAATCTTGAATGTGTACGATCAATCATGTCGCAAACTTTACCTCTTGCTAACGGTGTCAATTCAACGATGCAACTTTCTGGTAAGTCCCCACCATATTCATTTATATGTTCTGAGATATCTTCCCACAATATTCCGGAGTATGCTCCACCACTGTAGAATTGAGCAATCGCACTGAGGCAATCACCACAAGTTCTTTCTTGCCAGAACTCACCATCGTATTTATAAGAGGTAAATTTGTATTTATCACCCGGCGAGATAACAGCACTACACTCATGGCACTTATGTTGTTTTCTCGCCGTTTTCTCCTTTGACTTATAAAGCTCTACGGATTCACCGTCGTCACAATATGTGTCAATTTCACATGAACAATCCATTTTCTTCGCTCCTTCCCATTGAAGTTTATCCGCCGTAGATCTCGCGCTCTTCTGGTGGCAGGCACATTACAAGCTTCTCCAGCACAGCCTCAGCCTTCTCGGCACAGGTTGGGCATTTGATTGTAACTATATCGAGCTCACAGCCATCACACATATTAGCAGATTTGCGTTCCGGACATGGGCTGTGATTCCGCTCAAAATGCTGCTCCCAGTCGTTATATGCACCGTCGCTGCAAACGCCAGTGAATGGACAGGGACTACAGACACTCGTAGCGTCTACAAGGATTAGCTTACACAACGGGCAGTCCTCTGATCTATTGTCGACACCATCTCCCATGCAGATAGGATTCCACTTTCTCTGGATCGACTTGTGAAGTGCTTCTATTACGTTCTTGTCCATGCTGTGTTACTCCTTTGCTTTCGTAAGCGCATTCGTTATCTGGCGCCAGGTTACAGAGTCGTAAACGATCCCATCATTACGACCAATTCTGCCATATTGAATGTCGTTAAGGATCTTCTCCAGTATCTCAACCATCCCCGGCAGGGCCGCGATCACTTTTATCC
>SDBV01008404.1_pt1 | contig 13939 bp, 14 predicted proteins | sample 2277081 | NCBI WGS metagenome assembly SDBV01 (sample SAMN10402039, study PRJNA504765) | marine sediment metagenome | isolation source: marine sediment core GS10_PC15, 223 cmbsf | place: Arctic Ocean: Southern Knipovich Ridge | collected 2010 | reverse complement strand
AGCCTTCGGTCAGATTTATTTTCAAGTATTTTAATTTCTTCCAGAATAGGATAATTTTTAATAATTATTGGTTTTTCTTTAACTGCCTTACTATAGCAAAGAGGGCATATTCTTTCAAACTGCTCCAGTTCTACACCGCAATCCGGACAATAGGGCATTTATTCCTCCCAGTACCCGATATTCGTATGTATTTTAACATTAATCCCCATGGCAGCCAACTGCCTAAAAAACAATTGCTCAATTACCGGTTCATCTATTACACGGCCAAAACTCAAACTTAGAATATTATTAAAACTTACAACAGCTAAATTTATTTTAGAGGCATTTCCAGGCGGAGGAATAACATCAAACCGTTCTATATATTGATAAAACTGTTCCGGCATTACAATATTTCCAAGATTGGAAAAACTTGATGTAAATGGATTCTGCCCTTTTAGCATAAACAGAAAAGATAAAATAGGATTCTTTATAATTAAAGGTATTATTCTAATTAATGGATGTATTTCTCTTTTTATATTTTTTGAGATCTGTTGATTAATATGCTTGCTGTCTACAAATATACGCATAGAATGATGCATTTTTTTTACAATCTCATCAAAAGTATATTTTCCAAGTCTTAAATCGAGTTCCGGAGATACTGTTAAGAAAAAATTTCTCATGCTTTTTGATTTATACAATTTTCGTAAATTTACAGGAACAAGTATCCTGATAACTTTCCTGCATTTCCTTTTCTGGCTTTCGGAAAGATTATGAAACAATATCTGAAATGAATTAACATATACAGAAACAAGGAATTCTGTTAAAGATACATCCATTTCTGCTGATTTTTTTAATAAACTTTCCGCAGCTAAAGTTCCTGTAATTATTTTATGAATACCCTTTGGCTCAAGAACAAATGGCAAATGAAATGCTTTGCCTGTAGATTTTGGTGCAGGTATTTTATCTGTAAAGTATTTTTTAAAACCATCTTCATTTTCTTCAGTATGAGGTTCTTCTTCCGCCCTAAAAATATCACCATAATCTTCTATTTTAACACCGATAGCTTTTAAATATTCTGCTATTAAAGCTTTTAGAAAAATTACTGCACCATGACCGTCTGTAAGAATATGTGAAAATTCACAAGCAATTCTATTATTAAAAACTCTAACAAAAAATAAAAAATTATTACTCGTTTTACCAGGTATTTCCATACAAGGATATTTTAGATCTTTGTAAATCCAGGGTATTTTTGTATTTGTTTCCAGATAATCCCAAAACATTCCTCTTTTTAGTTTAACTTTAAAATATGGAAACCTGTTTATAATGTTTTCCAGAGCAAATCCTAAAGCGGCAATCCTAATAGGATTATTAAGAGTTACTGCAACCCTGAACATAGAGGTATATCTTTTAGATAAAACAGCCGGAAAAATACGCGCAGCATTATCAAGACGGTACCAGTACTTATTTTTATTTATCTTATTAATATTCTCAAATTCTGTTTTATACATTCATTCATTCTTTCATTCATTTATTCAAAATATTCAAAAGCATCTATAATATCCAGATAAACACCATCAAAACCTGCATTAATTATCTTTTTTAAATAAGAGTCATCATTTCCATATATTATTTCCTGCCATTCCTGTTCCCAGTAATGTACTTTAAAATTCCCTTCCCATTCCGGATTTTCATCTCCAAGCCATGAAGGCGGCCTGAAATTCCAGATGTTTTTCCAGTAATACCTGTAATCCTCTGCTTCGCCTATACTCATGTATGCAATAACGAGTCTTCTTCCGCCATCAGGTTTTGTTTTTAAGGAAGTAATATCTCTCTTTGAAAAAATAATATCTCCATGAAAATATAAATCGATGAGGACAACATCGTAATTGGTCGGAATAATTGCATCAAGAAAATTCTGTTTAGTATTATACGCATCTGCATTAATTAAATACAGAAAATTTTTAGCCTCTGCCAGATTTGTCACAGAAGAATTATTATTACCGAATATCGATAAAGGATATGAAGGGATACTGTTTAGCTCTCTGGAGTCTGCAGCAAAAGAAATGTAATTTCGCAAGTTACTTTGAGTATATGAATCATCTACATAAGATTTATCACTGCAATAGTCTATTACTAAAATTTCGAGGCCATGGCTCTTTGCTGTATTTAAAAAACTTAGTATGTACTTTTTACTTTCCTCCGGAGTGGGTTCATTATCATCATCATAGCCATAAAACAGATCTTCCTGTCCTATACCATTAATTGCATTAATATATTCTGATGCTAAAGGTCCGTCTGGTTCTGCATTTTTTGTTATTATTTCCACACCATTTTGAGGGATTATAATAAACTGATGATTGTATGATCTTGCATAATTGCTTAAGTTTATAACAAAACTGCGCATACCTTCTCTATAATTTATATCTTCCATAACAAACTCACTTTGTTCTGATACACAGGATAAAAATATCAGAAGTATACATATTAACTTTATCTGTTTATTTTTCCTTTTCATTCTATTCCAAGCCGCTCTGCTTCTTCGGGCAACTGTTCCCGCAGAAGATCATAAAATGCATACTGTGTAATAATATTAAATTCTCCAATCAAATTTCCGAGCTCCATATCTTTATTCCAGTATTCCATTCTTGCTTTTTCAACACTGTCCCTTACAGCACTATCTATTTTTAGCATTTCGCCCCATGCAATAGCACTGGCAGCACTCTTATCTGCATCACTCATTTCTTCATTGTATTTTCCAAGGTTAATAAAGTTTTCTATATATTTATTCTTTAAATCTAGGAGCAGGGGTTTTAATGTATCAACATCCGGGCGGTTACTTACTAAAAAATTCAATTCTTCATACATTTCTATATACTTCAGTCCAATTTCATTTCCCAATTCCGTTGGATCTGTTAATCTGTCCTTACTGCAGCCAAAAAATAAAAAACAAATTATTAAAACGAATACGATAATTTTCTTCATAATCTTCTCCCTAATAATTGTAATTATAATTAACATTAATGACTTTAACAACATCATTTATAATCAATTGCATAACAAACTTGTCATAAATAATAAAAAAATATAATATTACGCGCAATGAACAAGAATAAGAATAAGAACAAGAATAATATTACTGTTACTTTTCTAGGTTCCGGTACCAGCCACGGTGTTCCAATGATTGGTTGTGAGTGTTCTACATGCCTGTCCACAGATCCAAAAGATAAGCGTCTAAATGCCTCTATAATGATAACTGTTAATAATAAGAATATATTAATTGACTGCGGCCGTGATTTTAGACAACAGGCATTAAAAAGCAAAATAAAAAGGATAGATCATATACTTATTACTCATATTCATTTTGATCATATAGGCGGTATTGATGATTTACGTGTTTTTAATGATAAAAATAACAGTATAATTCCTATATATGGTAAAAAACAGGATCTCGATTACTTAAAAAAATATACTTATCACTATTTGTTTGATAAAGATATGCAGATAGGAGGCGGATTGTCAAAAATAAAATTAATACCTCTTAAAGATAAAATTACTATAGAAGGTATCGATTTTGAAGTGATCCCTGTTTTACACGGTAATTTATTATGCTACGGTTATAAGTTCCTAAATTCGGCATATATTTCTGATGTATCTTTAATACCGGAAGAAAGTTTATTAAAACTAAAAAACCTCGATACTCTTATACTAGATGCTTTAAGATTTAAACCGCATAGTACTCATTTTAATCTGAAAAGAGCGTTAAAAGTAGTAGAACTGCTAAAACCTAAAAAAACTTATTTTACTCATATCTGCCATGACCTGGCGCATAATGCAACAGAACAACTGTTAAAAGATCCAAAAAGCGCATATTATTCCAAATATGAAAAAAAACTATCATATGACGGATTAATTATTAACTTGCAATATACAAAAAACCGATTAGACTATTAATATATGGGGAAACTACATGTACTGCTATACATTGGGAAAAATCAATTACCTGAAATTCCCGGACATGATAAGCTGTTTGATATAAAATATATAAATATTGAGGATGCTAAAAGGATAGTATCAGATCCGAATATTAAAATACCTGATGTAATAATTGTAGATTATTTCAGAAGAACATCTTCAGGAAAAAACTACTGTTTTAGAGACGATACTCGATATTTTATCACATGATTCTAAAAATATTTTTGTAAGTATCTGGACTTTAATAAAACAACTCGAGAAAACACCAGTGCGGAGCATGCTGGAAAACTGTGTTAATGAACTTTTTGATAATTTAATGGAATCTATAGGCTACTTAAAATCGAAAAAGAGGATCATGTCTTTAATAGAATTAATGAATGATATTCGTGTAACTACCGAAAGAATACCTGTTTCATCTCATAAACAGATAAAGATTGTTTATGATTCAAGATACCTGTTATTTGTTGAAGCTACACGATTATTAAAAAACGCCATTATGAATATTATTGAAAATGCGATTAAATATTCCGGTAAAGGTAATAAGATAACAATAACAATTAAACGTGAATTTGATTCTATTTATATCCACATTGCAGACAAAGGCAGGGGAATTCCGGAGAAAGAAAAAACAGACATATTTAAGAGATATTATAGAAGGAAACAAACCTTACTAATTGAAGGCTCCGGAAGAGGTTTATGGATTTCATCAAATATTATTAAGAAAGAAGGAGGCGAATTAACAGTAGCTGATAATGAAGAAGAAGAAGAAGAAGAAGGAAAAGCAAGTGGAACTGTTTTTACAATTAAATTACCTGCGTTTAAAATAGATAATCTAGAACAAGAGCTTTCTAAACTTTCTGAGTGGTATAATCTTCCTTTAGAAAAAATAAAGAGCAAGGCATCTACGGTAGAAACAATAATTCAATTACAGGGATTTAAGAATGTAAAAGATATTCCTTCTTTAGTGTTTGCCAATCTACTTGAATGCCTAAGAAACGAGAAAAAGGAAAATGAACAGAGCCATTTTCTGAAAAAGCTAAACAAGCTTAAAGAAAAGAACAAAGACTCTGATAAGAAGGTATTAATAATTGATGATTCACTATATGTTCATTACTACCTTGCTACGCATTTCACTGAATTAGGCTATGGGATAGTAAATTTTGCAAGAAACGGAGCAGATGGGGTAAACCTTTATAAATACCACAAACCGGATATAGTCACCTGCGATATGACCATGCCTATAATGTCCGGAATAGAAGCTGCAAAACGTATTTTCAAAATTGATAACAATGCAAAAGTTATTTTCATTACAGCACTTGGAAGCAGTAAGGATTTTATCAATAATATAAATAAAATGCTTCCTGATTTAAATTTTAAAATTCTTACCAAGCCCATTAAAAAAGACGAACTTAAAGACATACTTTCTATAATAAATTCTAATTAATATTCTTCATTTTAATGCTTACAGGACAATGATCAGAACCTAATACTTGTGGATGTATGCAGGCATCAATTAAATCCGGTTCCAGTTCTTTATCTATACAGAAATAATCAATACGCCACCCTATATTTTTTGGCCTTGCACCCATCCTATAACTCCACCATGAATACTGATCCTTTAAGTCCGGATAAAAATGGCGGAATGTATCTATATATCCTTTAGAAAGAAATTTTGTCATCCACTCCCTTTCCTCAGGTAAAAATCCCGGATTATTTATATTCTGCTTAGGATTTTTTAAATCAATTTCATTATGTGCAACATTAAAATCACCGCAGATAATAATATTATATCCCTGCTTTTTCTTTTTCGTCAGTTCTTTTAATACTGCGCTATTGTAATCTAATTTATACCCAATTCTGGCCCGCTCATGCTGGCTGTTTGGAAAATAACAATTATAAATAAGAGTTTTACCAATTTCGATTATCTGAGTTCTTCCCTCTATATCAAGTTTCTTAACACCAATACCAGGATGTACTGCTGATATTTTTATATTATCCTTAATAAAAACACCTACGCTGCTATATCCTTTACGCTCAGCAGAAAACCAGTAACTTTTATAACCATCTGGTATTACAGTTTCTTCAGTTAATTGTTCTACTTGCGCTTTTGTTTCCTGTATACAGCAGATATCAGGCTTATAATTACATAACCAATCTAAAAAACCCTTTTTTACACATGCCCGAATACCATTTACATTCCATGAGACTAAAGTTAATTCATCCATTATCATAATATATAATTATATTTTTCTTTTTTAAAGTTTAAAAATCCAATTATTTATTTTATTATGTAATAATGATTAATATTTTAGACATTATTCAAAAAGAAGGCCTTTCCCTTTTTAATATTATAAATCCTATAACTTACCCCGAAATAGAAAAAAAATATAAAAACTGGATAGACAATAATTATCACGGTACTATGACATATATAGGAGACCATATCAGCCTAAAAGTAAATCCGCAAAAAATACTACCGGGATGCAGAAGTATAATAATTACAGGTTTAAATTATAATGTGCAGGCTAAGAATAGTATAGATAAAACTCACGGCAGGATTGCAAAATATGCATGGGCCAGAGATTATCATAAAGTCCTGGGTAAAAAATTAAAAAATATTTCCAGGCAGATAGATACAGCCGTTCCAGGTACAAAATCCAGAAGTTTCACAGATGCAACACCGCTGTTAGAAAGTCATTATGCAATTACAGGGGGGCTTGGTTTTAAAGGTAAAAATTCTCTTGTTATAAATCCTAAATATGGTTCCTGGTTTTTTATCGGTGAAATCTTAACTACAAAACATTTCACTTTAGAAAATGATAATAGTATGCTGGTAAAAAACAGGATATTCAGTACAAATTGCAATCAATGTATAAACTGTAAAAGATGTATAAAAGCATGCCCAACAGGAGCAATTATAGATCCATACATTATAGACGCATCCAAATGTATTTCATACCTTACAATTGAGTACGATGGGATTATTCCGGTTCCTCTGCGAAGTAAAATGAAGAACTGGATATTCGGCTGTGATATATGCCAGTATGCATGCCCGCATAACAAAAATATTAAAGAAACAGAAGTACAGGATTTTAAAAGATATATTGCAGGGCAATCTATAGATTTAAGAAAAATATTAGAAATTAAAAATGATGAGGAATTCTTAAAGCTTTTTGCCGGCTCCCCTTTAATGCGCGCCAAAAGAATAAAGCTAATAAGGAACGCCTGTATTGCAGCAGCTACTAATAAGTTATATGAACTTCTTCCTCTTTTGAAAAAGCTTAAATCAAATGAACATAATATTATAAAGGAACATGCTGCCTGGGCAGTGAGTGAACTGGAAAACTCCAAAGAATTGAATTATTCCACGCCGCGGAAAATACTATAAACTTTTGTGATGTCCGCTTCTCTAAACCAGCCCGGAACATCACGGTCTCTGCCTATATACTCGATTGTCAGAGCACTGCGTCTGTCAAAATCAATCCACTCGACAAAAATAGCACTGTGGCTAATCTCACCATAGGGAAGATTCTTGAAATATATCCAATCTCCGGGTTGTATTAATGCTGGATCTGCCAATGGACCCTCTTTTGAGCCCCTAAAAATATCTTCTCTTTTTGACCCCGGGAATCCTGCTGTTTCATACACCTGATTAATGTAATCCCAGCAGCTTCCTATAACTATAATCTTTTGCTCAATCATATCCACCGCGGTTTTTAAAACACTACCGCCTGAAGTATTGGATTGAGCATTCTTTCTCGCTATGACCAGTAAAGAATCCAGAGAAAGATTCTCGAGGCTATCTTTTACCGTGATTGTATTTGTAGTTTCCGGTTCGGAATCAGTTTCTGGTTTTTCTGATGTTAGATCGGTGGTTGATAAACATCCACTTAAAAGGAAAAATATAAAAACCAAAATAAATAATTTTTTTATCATCTTACTCCTTAATATTCAATAGTCCGGTATACAACATCTCTAGGACGACTCCAGACATCCGAATATGTATAATATTCACTGCGCACAAGCCAGTTTCCTTTCTCATCAAATGAATCGTAGTAAATATTAATCAAAACAGCTTCAGAGCCGTCCGGATTATATAAACTGATACTTTCAACATCTCCACTGTCAGTATAAGTATATTCCTTTAAAAAAAGTAGATCATTTTCTCCGTTTAAGTGTTTGAGCTCTGTGATCTGCCCTTCATTGTTAATTGTGGATATATATTTTAAAAGTTGCGTTCCGTCAGGGCGTAATACTATTTCTGTTATTGTATTTGTTTCATATGTGATAGCAGCAGTTCTAATGATTATATTTTCATAGTTGGTAGTGGTTTTTTGGACAGTATTTTCCCCATAAGAATATACTGTTTTTTCCATCAGTATATTTTCCGAATAATAGAATTCCTCAGATACCATTCTTCCCTCTTCATTATAATTTTCTATAATTATTTTTGTAGTCTGGTTTTCAAACCAGCCTTCATCACTCTTCCAGTTGTAGGTCTTGACCTCTGAGATCACACTTATTGCCGGGGAATTAACAGGATAGCCATCTGACCATGAATATATAGTTGAATACATAGTAGAACACAGTAGAAAAAGAATTAATAAAGGCAAACTCTTCATATATTTATCTCCACTATTACTATACATCATTAATATAAGAAATACAAGGACCGATATATTGGAAGCATTTATGCAATGCATCAGAGAAACTACTTGAAGCCTTCAAAGATTTTCTCAACATTGAGAAGATTCAATTTACCGCTTAATCATAACTGCATCCATAAAATTAGAATTATGGAAATTATAAATAACTCCCTTTTCGAATTCATTAATTATTTTATCAATTACTTCTTTGGTATAATAATTGGAGTCGTTTGAAATAAAATTATATATTTGTTTTAAAGAATTTTTGGCAGGCTTAGACCAGTTTACCAAGTTTGTATTCCCTTTTTTAGTTCGGTAATAGATATTTTTTTAACAGTATTTATTGCATTTTAACCTTCTTTTATCTTACTTATTACATACAGCCTAAACATAATATTATCAATATTTGCAGTTTCAGGTAATTTTGAAATAGCGTTTAATACTTCTTGCTTTAAAGACACATTTACTCCTAGTTTTATTATAAGCTATTTTTATGATTATGTTAATATACATAAATACTTAATTTGTATTTTATGTTTTTCTGCTCAGCGTTAAAACCGAACCTCAGGTTCCTTCAGAAGTTTTGGCCCCATCGTAAAAAAAGATTTCTAAGAAAACTAACCCAGGAATAACGATAACCTCTTTCCTGGTTTCCTGGTCTCCTTATAAATTTATCCACCATGTTTTATTAGAATTCTCTTTTGCTTTGAGTGCCTTTTTTAAAATATTCTTGATTGATAAATATTTTTAGTTTAAGATTATTTAATAGGCAAAAAAATGACTAATACTACATTATTACTACATGCAAACATTCTTTATGCAGAAATTCCATTTAAAAACATACCTTTAGTAGTAAAAAACAGTTACATTCCCGTACTAAAAATTATACTAAAAAATCCTGAAATAAAAGTTGTACTAAATTTTAGTGGTTTTACTTTGGAAGTGCTAAATGAAGAGCATCAGGATATTTATGAAGGTAATTCTGAAGTTATTTCTTTATTAAAAGAGGGATTAAAGAATAATCAGATTGAGCTTACAGGAACAAGCTGGGCACACGCTGTACTTCCGATTATGCCTCTTCCATTAATTAAAAAGGACATCGAATTATTCAATTCTACTTGTAAAAGGATTTTAGATTATAAGCCAAAAGGATTTTTTCCCCCGGAACTTGGAATTGCACCAATAATGCCGCCAATTTTGAAGGAATTCGGTTATGATTACTGTTTTTTTGACAGTGAGTTTATAAAGTACACAGAAAAAGGTTATTTAAACAATTATAATGATTTTGAACCTAAAACACCTCTGTCTTTTACAAAAGAAACAGCAAAAGCAAAATACGGCAGTATACAAACCCAGCTGCGTCATTTGAGTATAATGGATAAACAACTAAAAAATAACAGGGACTTTAAACCTGTAACCTGGCTTGGAGCAGAAAACAGTTCAATAACAGGTTTAAGCTGTCATAGTGCATGGATTACATATTCACTGGTCTGTCTTTCCAGAATTTCAATAATGAATGAAAAAAAACTTTTCAAAACCATTACACAATATGCAAAAAATTATACTGGTTTATTTATGCCTTATTCTTCAGACATAGAATTCTATGGTTACGGAGGAAATACTGTTAAAGATCCTGTTCCTGTATCAAGGCTCGAAAGTTTAATAGATTTTCTTCTTTATAATGAAAATACTAAACTTATTCTTCCTTCGGAATATTTAAAACAGAATATGGACGAACATAAATCACTTTACTTAAAATCCGGTTCATGGAGTTCAGATAACAACTTTGAACTGTGGGAAAAAGAATCAGATAATGAAATATTAAACAAAGTTTGTGAAGAAGCATACTTTCTTTTTCGGAAAAAGTACAAAATGAACAAAACTTTTAAGAAAAAAGACCTTAATATTCTTAAAGCTTTGCTTCTTTCATATAATTCTGATGGAAGAGGCTGGACACCATTACCGGAACACCGGCTGTTCTGTTTTAATAAGGCATTGTTAGTACAATCAATACTGGAAGATTAATCATCAAATACAAAATTTTCTTTCTCAATTAAATTTAAACAAATATTATCTACATTACGGTCATATTTCGTATTCTTGTTTTTAGTAATTTCTTTTAATGCAGCTACCATTCCAAGAGCAGGCCTGTAAGGCCTGTGGGAAGACAAAGCTTCTACAACATCCACAACTCCTATAATCCTTGCAAAAAGACTTATTTCATCGCCTTTTAAACCAAACGGATATCCGGAACCATCCAGTCTTTCATGGTGCTGCATTATTGTTTCTGCTACAGGCCATGGGAAAGGAACATCTTTTACAATTTCAAATCCTATTTGAGAGTGAGTTTTTATTAAATTCATCTCAATTTCTGTAAGCACTCCAGGCTTATTAAGAATTTCCGAAGGTATATTAATTTTACCAATATCATGTAATGACCCTGCAACATTAATTCCCTTACAGTCATCTTCACTCAGACCTATTTTTCTACCTACTTCACTTGCAAGTTTTGCAACCCTTATCTGATGGCCTGCAGTATATGGGTCTCTTGCTTCTGCAAGCCTTCCAAATGCAAGTAAAGTTCCGGACATTATTGTTTCCAGGTCTGTATAGCTTTCTTTTAATGCTTTTTCGGCAATTTTCCGCTCTTTTAATTCTTTATACACCTCATTGGTTCTTCTTATTATCTCATCTTCCAGGTGACTCTGGTATACTCTTAATTCAAGCACCATATTTGCACGTTCCAATTCTCTTTTAATTGTATGTTCTAAAATAGCAGGATCATAGATCGGCTTCGTAATAAAGTCCCAAGCACCTAGACGGATTGCATCTGCAGCACTGTTCATAATTCCAGCACCGGAAATTATTATTACAGGTACATCAGGGGCTTTTTTTCTTAGTATAGAAAGTACTTCCAGACCAGAAACTTCAGGCATTTTGATATCAACTAAAACAGCATCTGGCTTGTGTTTATCAAACATTTCCAGTCCTTCGCGTCCATTATCAGCCTCCAAAACTTTAAATCCGCTTCTGTTTAGAAAAAGAACAATGCTCTTTCTTACCAGATATTCATCATCAATACAGAGAATTGTTATATCTTTTGTTAATTTACTGTCTTTTTTAGCATCCATACTACTGTTCGATCCATTGTCTGGACCATTGTTTAGACCATTGTTTAGACCATTGTTTAGACCATTGTTAGAACCATTGTTGGAACCATTGTTGGAACCATTGTTGGAACCATTGTTGGAACCATTGTTGGAACCATCGCCGGAATCAAATTCTAAATTCTGATTTAAATCATCTGCTTTGTTTTCCGATAGTTTCATACCTTTCTGCTTGTACAATGTATTTTCATCATTTTAGAACCTCATAATAAAAGGTTAATTTACTGTTTATCAGTTTTCAAGAATAATCGTAATTAATACTTTAATGATTTAATATACATTATGCTTTAATAATTCCCGATATTAATAGTATAATCAAAACAATTAATTATTAAATGGTACATTTATGGATGGAAATAGTACAACAGAAAAGCGAAATATCTGTTTTATTGCAAAAAAAGACACTTATATAGAATCACTTCGGTATCACCTGTCTCCTCTTGGAATTGAAGTAACTTATTTTGAAGATCCTGGCCAAATTATAGGGGATATTCAGAATAATATCCCTGATATGTTATTATTTAATGCTATTGATTACCCAAGACACTGGAAACCTCTTTTAAAACTCATTAGAAATGAGAAAACATATAAACAAACTATATTTATATTAATTGCAGATTCCCTACCTTTAGAAGAAGCAGCAAAAGCAGCTTGCTTACAGATTAATGGGATAATTCCGAAAAATCTATTAGATAAAACATCAATTTTACAACTGCATCATTTATTAAAAAGATATTCAATGATAAATGATAAACGTAAAGATATTAGAATTATTCCGAAACCTTACGACAGGATTGCACTTATATTCTCTCACCCACGAAAAAAATATCTAATTATAGGAAATATATCAAATATTTCGGTAAACGGAGTGTGTTTTAACCTTATAAATCCTCCGGAAGACCTGGAAGACAGTATAAAGATACCATCCTGCTCACTTAGAATCGGTGATGAAATACTTACTGTTAACTGTATTGTTATAAGAAACCAGAGTGATGTAGGCCTTTTATTCGAAACTTTTGAAAGTTTTGGTTTTGATAAACTGCATAATTACCTTTTGGAAACCCCTTCAAGACAGATTAAACATTTAATGAATGCAAATAATTAAGTAACTCTCAATATGAATACTCATAAATCTTTTAATTTCAGTGAATTTAAATATTTTAAATAATCAGACACGGATTGGTTAGGTGTCGTATGCAACTTCAGTATTCGCAGAAAGTTAGTGACTATTAGAAAAAACAGCAATAAACGGATTGTTACAGGACAATAAAGAAAGTATTGTTAAACTATGGACAATAACTATGGACAATAATTTTCATTTCAAAATTATTGAAGAAGCAATTCACTTTATATCAATAAATTATAGAAAACAACCTGGTTTAGATGAAATTGCTGATTCGATTCATCTGAGCAAATTTCACTTTCAAAGGCTATTTCAAAAATGGGTAGGAATTAGTCCAAAACATTTTTTACAATTCATTACAACAGAACACGCAAAAAAATGTCTAAAAGAAGGTTGTTCGACACTAGAGACGGCATACGAAGCAGGACTTTCAGGAAATGGAAGGCTGCATGATTTATTTCTTAAAATTGAGGCTTGTACGCCCGGTGAATTCCAAAAGCGAGGAAAAGGTATCCACATAAAATATGATTGTATTGATACTCCATTTGGAATGGTCTTACTAGCCGAGACAGATATAGGAATTTGTAAAGTATCATTCCTGGACGAAATATCGGAACCAATTGAATTATTAAGAAAAGACTTCGCCGAAGCTGAGTTTGTGAAAGGTTTGGATCTACATGGTATAGCCGTAAAGAAATATTTCTCAAGCTGGGAAATTCCTCAAAATAAGATTGTATTAGATTTAAAAGGAACTCCATTTCAAATTAAGGTTTGGAAAGCTTTACTCTCGATACCTTCCTCTCAACTCCTGGCATATAATAATATTGCATCGTTAATAAATAAGCCTAATGCGGTAAGAGCCGTTGGAACAGCAATTGGTGCTAATCCTATTGCTTACTTAATTCCTTGTCATAGAGCTATCAAACAAACAGGGCATATAGGTAAATATCGTTGGGGGAGTAAGAGAAAAATGGCTATTATAGGTTATGAAAACATAAAATTAAGCAATAATAAGATAGAAGGAGTATTCAAATGACCTATTTCAACTTAAT
>SDBV01008403.1_pt1 | contig 13940 bp, 9 predicted proteins | sample 2277081 | NCBI WGS metagenome assembly SDBV01 (sample SAMN10402039, study PRJNA504765) | marine sediment metagenome | isolation source: marine sediment core GS10_PC15, 223 cmbsf | place: Arctic Ocean: Southern Knipovich Ridge | collected 2010 | reverse complement strand
CGCCTACTGCACGCACTGGACCTACTATTGCCCAACCGGCTACCAATACTGCCAAGGCTCTCGCGACGTTTGCATCGATCGACTCAACACCCTCAATTCCCTAGGCCACACCCGATACGAATTCACCCTGCGATTCACCGACTCCTCCGGCAACCCCATCGAAACCCCAGAAGACTGCGGTTGTGATCCGTGAGACGAACTCTATCACGATTACATGAGTTGCTACCCGATCCCCGATGGTGGGTCTGGTGCAAGACATGGAGATAGGCGTCCAAAACGGACCGGGGGCGGCAGAATGCTCAGGAATGAACCAGTTGACTTGCCATCGAAGAGTCCTTCACTATCATCATGTTCGTCGAAGGTCCTATGGGCACCTCGTCGTATCATGGTTGTGAGCAGAAGCAACAGAGAAATTCCAAGAGCCACGTAGGAAGGGAGTGCAAAATCGATGAGATCATGACCACCGAAGGTGTTTCCCCGGGAGAACTGCCCTTTCAACCGTATCATGATTTCGGACTCGTCCTCTAGGTCTCGCACGCGGGCGTACCAGACCGGCACCTGTTCGTCTGCCCGACGATTTGCGTGGATTCTTGATCATGGAACCATAGAGCCGCCTGGCGGTGGATCTCAAGCGGTGGTGGATCGAACACGAGCATATGGCCCCTATCTTCCAATGCGGCGACGTCTGCATTCGCGGTCGACCACCGGTTGGCTATAATAGCCACAGGACTCGATGTCCTGAACATCGGCGGGACGGCACGACATTCGATCGGTGCTTTCAGCGTGCGACAAGAATGACCACGGAACGGCCGCCGACCAGCAACTGCTTCGGGTCCTCCAGCGGCGGTTCGCCGCCGGGCGTGTACACGTCATTGGGAGGCGTTACGCCCGTGTTGGCGAAGACATGCCATTGTCGCCCATCATCCACGGCCGGCGGCTCGAAGGACAATGTCTCCCAGTACATGTTACAAGCCGCAAAAACGATATCATCCGAGTTTTCGCCTCGCAGTCTGGCTTGAAACGCCAACACGCGGCTCGTACCGGATAGATCTGCTCGCCATGGCTGCGTGCCGTGCCAAGTGATCTCCAGCCCACCGGATTCGTCTCCACAGCAGCCAGCGAAGTGGGGATGTCTCAGAACAGGATGGGCTCTGCGAAACGCGATCAGAGCTCGACAGAAGTGGAACAACTCTGCGTTCGTTTGCCGCAAGTTCCAGTCCAGCCAGTTTAGCTCGTTGTCTTGGCAATAAGCATTATTGTTGCCCATCTGCGTACGTCCGAATTCGTCCCCCATCAGAAGCATTGGCACGCCTTGGCTGAGAAAGAGCATCGTCAGAGCGTTCTTCATCTGGCGCCGCCGTAACGCCAGGATGGCGGGATCATCTGTTGGGCCTTCAACGCCGCAATTCCAAGAATAGTTATCGTTGGCGCCGTCACGGTTCTGTTCGCCATTGGCTTCATTGTGTTTGCTGTTGTAGCTGACGACATCCGCCAAGGTGAAGCCATCATGGCACGTGATGAAGTTGACTGAAGCTGTGGGCCCACGGCGGTAGTACAAGTCGGGCGAACCGGACACCCGCTGCGCCATCTCGGCTACTTGTCCCATATCCCCCTTGAGAAACTTTCGGACGCAGTCGCGATACTTGCCGTTCCACTCCGCCCATCGACCGTAAGCGGGAAAATGGCCGACCTGATAGAGACCGCCCGCATCCCACGCTTCCGCGATGAGCTTGGTCCGACCCAGCACCGGATCGAGCGCCAATGACTCCAACAGAGGTGGATTCGCCAGCGGAGTACCATCCGGGGCGCGATCCAGTATACTCGCCAGGTCAAAGCGAAATCCGTCGATATGATACTCAGCGACCCAATACCGCAGGCAGTTGAGGACGAAGTTACGGACGGCGGGATGATTACAGTTGAAAGTGTTTCCGCAACCACTAAAGTTGTAGTAGCACCCGTCCGGAGTCAGCATGTAGTAGATCACGTTATCGAGTCCCCGGAAAGACAAAGTGGGGCCATTTTCGTTTCCCTCGGACGTGTGATTGAAGACGACATCAAGAATCACTTCGATGCCGTGGCGATGAAGCTCCTTCACCAACGTCTTGAATTCATCCACCTGGAGATGGCTAGAACTTGTCGCCGCGTAGGCTGCCTTCGGCGCGTAGAATCCGAGCGTACTGTAGCCCCAGTAATTCAGAAGCCTCTCGCCGCTGACCGGGTTGACACGATCGATCTCGTTCTCATCGAACTCGAAAATCGGCATCAGCTCCACGCAGTTCACGCCCAGTTCGACAAGATAGGGAATCTTCTCGCGCAATCCGGCATACGTGCCCGGGAAAAGCACGCCGGCCGTGCAGTGGCGAGTAAACCCTCGAACATGCATCTCGTAGATCACCAGGTCTTCCACCGGCAATCCCAGCGTGTGGTCATCCTCCCAGTCGAAATCTTCCGCAATTACCCGTCCCCGCGGCGTTGCGAGATAATCGTCCTTGCAGCCCCATGCCGCCCGCCAGGTGATCGCTCGGGCGGTGGGATCCAGAAGCAGTCGATCGCGGTCAAAACGATGCCCTTCACGTGGGCAGAACGGCCCTTCCATGCGATACCCATATTCGAACGCCTCAGGATCGAGGTGGAAAACCGTCATGGCATGGACGTCGCCCACGCGGAACTCCGGCGGAAAGGGGATCTCGGCAAAGGGCGTCTTGGCACCGGGCTTATAGAGCACCAAAGCGCACCGAGTCGCATGACGCGAATACACGGCGAAATTCACTCCCTGCGTTAGCACGGTCGCTCCCAGTGGAAAAGGAGAGCCCGGACGCAGTGCAAATCCACCGTGCGTGTGCGTCGGATAGAAGGTGGCCTGCGCCACTTGATGTTCGGTAGAGGCCGGCGTCGGGACATGACGCCGAAACAACTCATGGAACCCGGATACTTCGGCGATGGTCCGTAGCTCGTCGGATGCTCCTCGAGCGGAGATGGTTCCGCCCAAACCTCGGATGTGCCGCGCGAGCAGGAGCAAGCATCTTAGGCCAGCTCCGGAGGCTTCCTCGACGCCGGTGAAATCCAGGATCAATTGCGCGCCCGGCTTCACGACAGCTATCACGCGGTCCCGTTCCTTGCCGGAGAGAGGGCTGTCGAGGTGTCCTGATAGGGCGATCACAGTGGAGGCTCCCTCCGGACGGATATCGACACGCAGATCGGAACCAGGCGCAAGTGGCGAAGCTAGTGTTGACATCAGACAAATCCACACGTGGGGTGATTTCGGATATCCTTTTCGGTTGGCGTTCTCTCCGAGTGACCGTGTGAGAGAGGCTTCGGTTCGGTGCAGGCCAGGACGCAGCATGTCGCCGGATACGCTACGACAGGAAGCGTCCCGATCAATCCCAATGCCGATTGAGTCAACATGTCGGGTCAGCCGCCCATTTTCCGGCGAGCACTTCGTGGGCGGCCGCAACAACATTCTCCGGCTCGAAACCGAATTTTCTTTGCAGTTCCTTGAGGGGCGCCGAGGCCCCAAACGTCTTCATGCCGATGACGCGACCTGTGGGGCCGACATAGCGATCCCATCCAAACGTCGAGCCCTGTTCAATCGCGATCCTTGCCGTCACGTGCGGCGGCAACACGCTGTCGCGGTACTCTTCCGGCTGTTGCTCGAATATTTCCCAAGAAGGCATTGAGACGACGCGTGAGCGGATGCCATCGGCGGTCAACTGTTCGTGGGCCTCGACCGCCAAAATCAATTCGCTGCCCGTGGCGATGAGAATTACCTCGGGGTCTCCGCCGTGGGCGTCGCCCAGCACATATGCACCGTACACGACTCCGAAGGCTGAGGCGTATCGCGTTCGGTCTAGCGTCGGCAAAGCCTGCCGCGACAACGCCAGCACGGCGGGCTTGTGGCGCAGTTGCATGATGTAGCGGTAGGCCTCGACGACTTCGTTGGCGTCACCGGGACGGAAGGTGACGAGCCCGGGGATGGCCCGCAACGATGCGAGCTGTTCAATCGGCTGATGCGTCGGACCGTCTTCACCATCTCCCATGGCATCGTGGGTGAAAATGAAGATCGTGGGCAACTCCATCAGCGCGGATAGCCGTATCGACGGACGGGCGTAATCGCTGAAAATAAAGAATGTCGCGCCGTAGACGCGGAGTTTGGAAAGCGACAGTCCGTTCACAATCGCGGCCATTGCGTTCTCGCGGATCCCGAAATGGAGATTCCGGCCGCCAGGGTTTCCGGATTGTAGATCCCCGGCGCCCTCGAAGGTCAAGGGAGTTCGGGTCGAGGGTCCAAGATCCGCAGCCCCACCGAAGAACCAGGGAATGTTCTGCGCGAGCACGTTCAAGACCTTGCCCGAGGCATCGCGTCCCGCCATGCCTTGCGGGTCGGCGGGAAAGACGGGAAGATCACGGTCCCAGTTAGCCGGTAGTTCACGCCTCTGCATCTGCTCAATCTCGGCGGCCAGATCGGGGTATTTGGCCTGGTAGGCAGCAAACAGGTCGGTCCATTGTTGTCGGGCTCCCGCACCGCGTACGCCGATGCCCGAGGCGAAATGATCGTAGATGCCGTCGGGCACCAGGAACTTTGCGTCTTCAGGCCAACCGTAACTGCGTTTGCAGAGCCGGACCTCCTCTTCTCCGAGCGGCGCGCCGTGGGCAGCGGACGTATCCTGCTTGTGCGGCGAGCCGTAGCCGATGTGACTATCCAGAACTATAAACGTGGGGCGTTCGGGTGTCTTGCGGAAGATGTCCAGAGCATGCTCGATTCGCTCGATATCGTTGGCATCACCGACGCGCAACACGTTCCATCCATAGGCCAGGAATCGGGCCTCCACGTCTTCCGTAAAAGTTATCCGCGTGTTCCCTTCAATGGTGATATGGTTGTTGTCGTAGACCCAACAGAGATTATCGAGCTTCAGGTGGCCGGCCAGCGACGCAGCTTCCGACCCGATGCCTTCCATCATGCAACCGTCGCCGCAGATCGCGTAAACGTTGTAGTCGAAAACATCGAAGTCCGGCCGGTTGTAGCGGCTGGCAAGCCACTTCTGGGCGATCGCCATCCCGACGCTCGTCGCGATGCCTTGCCCCAGAGGACCGGTCGTGGTCTCGACCCCTGACGTCCAGTGGTACTCAGGATGTCCTGGTGCGCGGCTGTCGATTTGGCGGAAGCGGCGAATGTCGTCGAGGGAAACCGCGGGCTGTCCCACCGTTTCGTAGTCCGCATTCACTGCTTGTGTCTGGGTCAGATGGAGTACGGACCAGAGCAGCATCGAAGCGTGGCCGTTGGAGAGCACAAAGCGATCGCGGTTGGGCCAGATGGGGTCCTGCGGATCGAATCGCATCACGCGATTCCAAAGTGTGTACACCATCGGAGCCAGCGCCATGGGCGTCCCCGGATGTCCGGACTTGGCCTGCTGGACCGCATCGATCGAGAGGGTGCGTATGGTGTTAATAGCCAGTTTAACAATATTATCATCCGCCATGAGTTTCTCCTTCCAAGGAAGCGACTTTGCCGATGCGACGGAGGTGTCGTTCGGCCTGGCTGTACTCAGCTGACAGGAACGTCTGTACGAGATCCCAGGCAACCGCCGGGCCCACGGTCCGGCCGCCCATGCACATGACGTTCATGTGATCATCCTCGACCCCTTGTTTGGCCGAGAAGTGGTCGTGAATCAATGCGGCGCGGATGCCGTGAACCTTGTTGGCACACACCGACGCACCGACGCCGCTGCCACAGATCGCCACGCCGCGATCGACCTTTCCCGCAACGACGGCTTTTGCCAGCGGCGTCACATAGTCGGGATAGTCGTCGCCATCGCTCAAACCATGGGCGCCGAAATCGACGACTTCATGCCCCGCATTGCGAAGTTGGTTAACCAACTCCTCCTTCAAGCCGAATCCCCCATGGTCTGTTGCAATTCCCACTCGCATATCGTCTCCTTACCGTTTGATGACGGCGTCGGCTCGCAGTTGCCTCATTGTCGCGGCCACGCCTTGACTATTGCCGAAAATTGCCGATCCCTCGACCAGAACATTGGCTCCCGCCTCGATGGCCAGGGGGGCCGTTTCCGCGTTGATGCCGCCGTCTACTTCCAACTCGCATTCCGGATTGGTTTTGTTAATCATCTCGCGGACGCGCCGGATCTTGGGTAGTGTCGTGTGGATGAAATGTTGGTGTCCGAAACCCGGGTTGACGGTCATGACTAAGACTTGATCCAGGTCTTGGAGGATTTCCTCCAGTACCGATGCCGGCGTTGCTGGGTTTATGGCGACGCCGACGCGTTTGCCGATTGCTTTTACGCGCTGCACCGTGCGATGCAAGTTATTGTTGCCTTCCCAATGAACGAGCAGTGAATCCGAACCGGCTTGTGAGAACTCATCGAGAAAAGCGTCCGGGTTTGATATCATTAAGTGCGTCTCCAAGTGTAGCTGTGTTATCAGCCGGAGGGACTCGACAATCGGGGCTCCCATTGACAGATTGGGCACGAAGTGCCCATCCATCACGTCAATGTGAATCCGATCGGCTCCCGCTTCTTCCGCTTCGGTCACCTGTTGGCCCAGGCGAGAGAAATCTGCCGCGAGGATCGAAGGCGCAATTTTCACGTCACCTTTGTCCATGTCCACAGCCCCTTGTGTTTGTTTTTCTCTGACCGTTTCTGTTTCCGTTCTTGTTCTCGTTTCCGTCCTCGTGTTCCGATTATCCGATCAAGGTCCAATCAGGTGTTTGACGCCTCGAAGATGCTCTGTATGGATGTGTCCAGCATGGCGTTGAACTCGGCGTCGGTTTGATTGACCGAGAGGCCTTGTGCCAGGGCTCGCGAAAAGCTTGCCACGACGCCGTGATTCCTGCGCAGGCGGTCGTTGCATTCTTCTCGTGTATATCCACCCGACAGAGTCACCACCCTTAAGACGTTCGCATGTTTGACAAAATCGGCGTAGAGGTCATCTTGCTCCGGTAGTGTGAGCTTTAGCATTACGAGCTGAGCGACCGGCAAATTGTTGAGTTTGTCGAGGATGGCCGCTTTGAGCAACTCTTCGGCTTTGGCCTTTTCCGGGCAGTGGATGTCCACTTCCGGCTCGACGATCGGCACGAGGCCGGCAGCTATAATCTGCTCAGCTACCTCGAATTGCTGATTGACGACGTTGGCGATGCCCGCGGGGTTGGCTTGGTTTATGACCGAGCGCATTTTGGTTCCGAAAATGCGTTTTTCTTTGGCCTTGTCGAGCAGTGCGGCAAGCTGGGGCATGGGGTTCATCACGTGGACCCCGTCCTTTTCGTCCGCAAGTCTCTTGTCCACTTTCAGGAAGGGGACAACTTGTTTTACGTTCCAAAGATAGTCGGCGGTAGGTTGCCCTTCGACCTGACGGTCCATGGTGTTCTCGAAGAGGATGGCGGCAAGAATCCGCTCGCCGGTGAAGTAGGGGCTGGTCATGATGCGGCTGCGCATCTGATGCACTATCGCAAACATCTCGTCGTCGTTGGACCACGCATCTTTCTTGATACCGTAAGAACCCAACGCCTTGGGCGTGCTGCCACCACTTCGGTCCAAGGCCGCAATGAAGCCGGGATGCGACTTCATTTTTTGCAGTTGTTCTTGATGTATATCGAGAGTCATCTTGCCTCCTTCAATTTTCGGTAGTGGTTGATCAGATTATTGGTAGAGCTATCGTGAGCGAGAGCCGGTTGTTCCTTGCTCTCGAGCTCCGGGATGATGCGTTGGGCCAATTGCTTGCCCAATTCGACGCCCCACTGGTCGAACGAGTTGATGTTCCAGATCACGCCCTGGGTAAAAACGCTATGCTCGTAGAGGGCAATGAGTTTGCCGAGGGTTTCCGGGGTGAGGCGCTCGGCCATGATCGTGTTTGACGGGCGGTTGCCCTCGAAAACGCGGTGGGGCACCAGCCAATCAGCAGTTCCCTCCGCTTGAACCTGCTCGGCCGTCTTGCCGAAGGCCAGCGCCTCGCTCTGGGCGAGTACGTTCGCCAGCAAGATGTCGTGGTGCCGGCCAAGCGGATTGAGCGGCTGCCCAAAGGCGATAAAATCACAAGGGATCAGCCTCGTTCCTTGATGGATCATCTGGTAGAAGGAATGCTGGCCATTCGTCCCCGGCTCGCCAAAATATACCTGGCCGGTCTTGTCGGCGACTCGCGTGCCGTCGAGCGTCACGTGCTTGCCGTTGCTTTCCATCGCCAGCTGCTGCAAGTAGGCGGGGAACCGCTTGAGATACTGTTCGTAGGGCAATACGGCAACCGTCTCCACCCCGAAGAAATCGTTGTACCACACGGACAGCAGACCCATGAGCACCGGCAGATTATGCTCGAACGGAGCGGTACGAAAATGTTCGTCCATCTGGTGGAAGCCGTTCAGCATGGCGTAAAAATTCTCCGCACCGACGGCCAGCATCGTCGAGAGCCCGATGGCCGAGTCCATTGAGTAACGCCCGCCAACCCAGTCCCAAAACTCGAACATGTTGGCGACATCGATGCCAAACTCGGATACCTTCGTGGCGTTCGTCGAGACCGCGACGAAATGTTTGGCGACCGAATCGGTGTTTCCTCCGAAAGCAGCGAGCAACCAGTCGCGGGCCGAGTTGGCGTTTGTCATCGTCTCGAGAGTCGTAAACGTCTTCGAAGCAACGATAAACAGGGTCTCCGCGGGATCGAGGTCGCGGACCGCTTTCGCAAAGTCGGTGTCATCGACGTTGGATACGAAGCGGAACGTCATGTCCCGCTGGCTGTAGTGCTTCAGGGCCTCATAGGCCATCACCGGCCCAAGGTCGGAGCCGCCGATACCGATGTTGATGACGTTGACAATGCGTTTGCCGGTGTATCCCTTCCACTGGCCACTCCGCACGCGGTTTGAAAAAGCTGTCATCCTGTCGAGTACGGCGTGGACCTGGGGAACCACGTTCTCGCCGTCCACGGCAATATACGCCCCTTTCGGTGCGCGGAGGGCCACGTGCAAGACGGCCCGGTTTTCCGTAATGTTGATCTTCTCTCCACCGAACATGGCGTCGATCCGCTCGTGCAAGTCGGATTCTTCGGCCAATTGCACGAGGAGCTTGAGTGTTTCGTCGGTGACACGGTTCTTGGAGTAGTCCAGGTGAAGACCCACTGCCTCGGCGGTTAAACGCTCACCGCGTTGGGGATCATCCGCAAAGAGCGTGTGGAGATGCACGTCGCGGACCTTCTCATAGTGATCGGTAAGACCTTTCCATGCTGTACGCTGTGTGAGCGAAGCGATTGTTGTTGTCATGTTGTATTCCTTATTTATAAATCGGATTTTGAGGCTTTGAGTTTTCTACATTGATTGTTTCCCGCCGGTCGGGGGTCAGATCGGCGGTGTTCTCCCAGAGTCGAAACCCACCCAGGAAGGCATTTGCGTTGTCGCCGGCGCGGCAACCCTCAGGAAGTTCCTCCAGATATTTCACATTACCTCCACCAAGAACCATGTCGTCCGGCTCGAGGGCGGCGACCAAGTGCTGCACTATGTCAGCAACGTGTTTCCGCCATTTCTTTTTTCCTTGTGTCTCTCGACTCTGCTCACCTACGTAATCCTCGTAGGTGCCACTCTTGTAAGGAAGGTGCCCCAGCTCCATCGGCTCGACGATCCCGTCGACAATCATAGTGGAGCCGAGACCTGTTCCCAGACCGAGAAAGAGCATTTTGCCGCCCTTATAGCTTCCCATAGCTTGCATGACCGCGTCATTTACAAGCTTGACCGGGCATTCGAACGCAGCTTCAAAGTCAAATCCTAGCCAGCCGCTTCCGAGATTGTGCGGTTCCGCAAGCGGCCGATTCTGGATGACCAACCCGGGATAGCCAATCGACACAACTTCATACTCCCAATCCTGAGCGAGCTTCTTGACTTCACTAACCATTTGCGGTGGTGTCAACGAGGCCCCGGAGGGAAACTTCCGCCGTTCTTCCTGCCCGGTGGCGAGAAACTTCACGTGGGTACCGCCGATATCGATAACTAATACCTTCATTGTGGAATCTGCTCAGTCGAAAGTATGGGTAGCTTGTGCATCTAGCACTGCAACACTTTCTGCATGGAGTCGCACTTGGAGCGGATCACGTCCATTAGTTCGTTCCAGGAATTTACGAATCCCTTGGCTCCTTCATCTTGGAGTTGGTCGGCCAGGGCATCGACGTCTATCCCGGCCTTGGCGAACTGGTCCAAGACGGCTTCGCAATCGCCGCCGTCGGCGGACATGATTTCGCTCAACTCACCGTGGTCGGCGAGCGCCTTGAGAGTACCTTCGGGCATCGTGTTAACCGTGAATGGGGCCGCCAGCGCCTTGACATATAGGACATCGGAGGCCTTGGGGTCCTTGGTTCCCGTGCTCGCCCACAACACGCGCTGCGCTCGGACTCCCGCGTTGTAGGCACGCTGCCATTCAGGCGACGTGAGCAAGTTGCGGACCGCTTTGTAGGTGCGGTTGGCGATGGCGATGCCAAGTTTGTCCCGCAGCATATCGGGCACTTTGTTCATCACCGCGACGTCCCAACGACTTATGAATATCGAAGCAACGGAACCGATCTTGGGATTGAGCCCGGCGTCAATGCGGCGTTCGATGCCGCGTAGGAAAGCCTCGGCCGCAGCGACATATTGCTCGCGGGAGAATAGGAGCGTCACATTCACCGGCACTCCGGCGAAGATCGCTTCTTCAATGGCAGGCAGCCCTTCCTTCGTGCCAGGAATCTTGATCAACAAGTTCGGCCGCCCAGCGCGAGCGTGCAACTCCTTCGCGGCAGCAAGTGTGTCCGTGGGGTTGTAGGCCAGCAGTGGAGACACCTCCAGCGACACCCATCCGTCCACGCCGTTGGTCCGGTCGAAAATGGGCCGGAACAGATCGGCGGCCCGGGTGAGGTCTTCCAACGCCAAATCGAAGAAGATTTCCTCAGACGATTTGCCTTGTGCCAGGCCGGCACGGATTGCGTCATCGTAAGCGCTGCTATTCTTGATCGCATGATCGAAAATCGTCGGATTGGATGTCAGCCCCGTCACCGACAAGTCGTCGATATAGTGTTGCAGCGTGCCGCTGGTCAATAGATCGCGCGTGATGTTGTCGAGCCAGATACTTTGGCCCAGGTTGTGAAGCAGTTGCGTGGCTTTCATGATTTCAGCTCCGCGTAAAATTGGTTTGACGGTTCGGTGGATAGACGGTTTGAGTTACTTGTCAGTTCCAAGAGGGACTGCAAATACGGACCCCAGAGCAATTCTTCGGTACAACGCCATGCCCAGTTGCCGTCGGCCCGGCCAGGCACATTCATGCGAGCCTCGGCCCCGAGATTGAGCAGATCTTGCAGCGGAGCGATGGCCAGGGCAGCTCTCGAGGACCAAGCCATGCGTATCAGGCTCCAGGCGACGTCCCGACTTTCAGCCGGCGACGACTTCAAATCACGCCACAAGTTCTCACGCTGGCCGTCCGGCAGTTCTTCATACCACTCTCGGCTGGGGGCATTGTCATGGGTGCCGGTATAGACCACAGTGTTGGGTGTGTAGTTTTCGGGCAGATACGGGTTATTTGACTGACCGTCGAATGCAAACTGCAGGACGCGCGTTCCGGGCAAGTGAAACTTGTCGCGCAATTCGTAAACGTCCGAGGTGATGATACCCAAATCCTCAACAATGAAGGGCAATGTCCCGAGTTCTGCCTCGACCGCATTGAATAGATCTGCTCCCGGTCCAGGAACCCAACGACCGTCTTGGGCCGTGTTTGCGTCGGCCGGGATGTGCCAAGCCGCCGCGAAGCCGCGGAAATGATCCAACCGCACCGCATCCACATGAGTCAGTAGCGATCGCATACGGTCGATACACCAACGATAGCCGCTGCGGCGATGCGCGTCCCAGTCGTAAACGGGATTACCCCAAAGCTGTCCGTTGGGACTGAAGTAATCCGGTGGTACACCGGCCACGAACTGCGGCCTGTGCCGTTCGTCCACCAGGAACAGTTCGGGGTTGGCCCAAACGTCGCTGGAATCGAGAGAAACGAAAAAGGGCAGGTCACCGATCAGGCGGATGCCCTTTGCGCGGGCATGTTCCTTCAGTCGCGCGCCCTGCCTAAACAGCAGGAATTGAGCGAAGCAGAATCCCTGAAGCTGATTCGCCAGATCGCGCCGCGCCTTGGCCAAAGCTGCCGGCTCACGCTGTACCAACTCTGTCGGCCAGTCGAGGTAGCAAGCATCGTCGTGGCGGGCTTTCAATGCGCGGAATAGTGCGTAATCGTCCAGCCAGTGCGATTGTTCATCACAAAACTGTTCGAAGGCAACCTTCAACTCCGGATGAGAGTCGGCATTGAAATTGCTCCAGGCTCTCTCAAGAAGCCCGTGTTTGAACGAGGTTACCTTGTCGAAATCGACATTGGTTTCGCACGACCAGGTTGCCTCACAGTCGGAAGCATGCAGCAACCCATCTTCGATCAACCAACCGGGGCTGATCAAAAGTCCGTTACCGGCGAAAGACGACAGGGGTTGATACGGCGAGTTGCCGTACCCGGTCGGGCCCAGCGGGAGTGACTGCCACCAACTCTGCCCAGCCTCATGAAGCAGATCGATCCACCTGATGGCCCTTGGGCCCACATCACCAACGCCGTAGGGGGAGGGGAGCGAGGTCACATGCAGCAGCACGCCCGATGCCCGGTATTCCGGCGGAAATGGTGGAAGATTTCCTGTATGTTTGTCGTAGATCATGGGATTGCAACCGAGGGCTTGAGTGCATCATCGACGATTTCTTGAGCTTCGCTCACGATTGCGTGCAGATGAGCCTCATCCTTGAAGCTCTCCGCATAGATCTTGTAAATATTCTCGGTGCCGGAGGGCCGGGCCGCGAACCAGCCGCTGTCGGCCACCACCTTCAGACCGCCGATCGGTGCGTTGTTTCCCGGGGCGCTGGTCAGCTTCCTGCGGATGGGTTCGCCGGCCAGTTGCGGAGTCGCGACTGCTTCCGGCGAAAGGCTGCTCAGCCGGCTCTTCTGCTCCGGCGTCGCGGCCGCGTCGATTCGCGTGTAGTACGGACGGCCAAACTCGGCCTCCAGTTCCTGGTAGTGGATGCCCGGGTCCTTTTGCGTGCGGGCCGTGATCTCCGCCGCCAGCAAATCCATGATCGGACCGTCCTTGTCGGTGGACCAGACGGCTCCGTCAAATCGCAGAAAGCTGGCCCCAGCACTCTCTTCGCCGCCGAAACAGAGCGAGCCATCGAACAGTCCCGGCACGAACCACTTGAAGCCCACGGGCACCTCGCACAAGCGGCGGCCCAGCTTGTTGACTACGCGATCGATCATGCTGCTACTGACCAGGGTCTTGCCGATCGCCACGTGTGCCGGCCAGTTTCGGTGGGTCAGCAAGTAGCGGATAGCCACGGCGAGAAAATGATTGGGATTCATCAATCCGGCGGACGGCGTCACGATGCCGTGACGATCGGAATCCGGATCGTTGGCAAAGGCGACCTGATACTGATCCTTGAGTCCCACGAGACGCGCCATCGCGTAAGGGCTGGAAGGGTCCATGCGGATCTTGCCGTCATGATCGACCGTCATGAACGAGAACGTCGGGTCGATGGTCGGGTTCACGACGGCAATGTCCAGGCCGTACACAGCGTTGATGGGTTCCCAATAGGGCTCTGCGGCGCCGCCCAGTGGGTCGACGCCCAATTGTAGTCGCGCGCTTCGGATGAGTTCCATATCCACGATGTTCCTCAGATCCTGGACGTAGGGCATCATGAGGTCTTCCTCGTGAGTCGTGTCGGCCTTAAGGGCGGATGCGAAGGTGACTCTCTTGACCTCTGCATTTCCGCCGCGTAACAAGTCATTGGCCCTTTGCTGGACCCAGTCGGTGACGTCCACGTCCGCGGGACCGCCGTGGACTGGGTTGTATTTGAAACCACCGTCTTCTGGAGGATTGTGCGATGGTGTAATGACAATGCCGTCGGCCAGGTGTTCCTT
>SDBV01008402.1_pt1 | contig 13942 bp, 19 predicted proteins | sample 2277081 | NCBI WGS metagenome assembly SDBV01 (sample SAMN10402039, study PRJNA504765) | marine sediment metagenome | isolation source: marine sediment core GS10_PC15, 223 cmbsf | place: Arctic Ocean: Southern Knipovich Ridge | collected 2010 | reverse complement strand
TGATGTACTTCCGAGATACCAAAGCTGTGTATTTCCATTAAAAGCATTATGCCCTGTAATAACTGCACTATAAAATTCATCAGTAACTGAGCCAGTAACTTGAAGCTGACCACCCTGCCACCCGCCGACCTCTCCTGGCTTAACACCTTTAACTTCTAATGGAGCGTTTGGAGCATTTGCCCCTGTCCCAATACCAACTTTGCCGTCCTGCAATATTGTTAATTTAGGAGTCCCCAGTATTGAACCTGTTGAAATTATGAATTCATCGTTTGAGGCATCATTTCCAAAAGTCCATTTACTACTTGAACCGTTTCTTATTCTTATTGTTGCATCTGAAGTTGCTAATGACTGTAGAAGAAGTTGTGCAATGCCTACTGAATTTTTAATATGAAAGTCTGCTTCTGGAGCAGCTACTCCAATTCCAACTCTTTCATTTATTGTGTCAATATTCAGTACAGGTACTCCACCATCTGTATCCAGCCATTGATATCCAGTCACACTATCCACCGTAGGCTGAAACACAATATCGCCCGTTGAGGAAATAGTCCCGGCGGGCCAGAGCTGGAGATTGGTAACAGTCAGTCCGGTTAGGTCAATCCCGGTAGTGAGCGTCCCATCGAGAATCAATCCATCGTGCGTAACGACATCATCGACTCCTAAACCGAGAGTCGTAGCCGCAGCCGCCGCCGTGGCGTCATCCAAGACAGTCCGCATGAACTCCGTCGTGTATGGGAAGACGGACTTACCCTGGCCGAAGGCGCTTGCGCACAGCAATAAAACGAGAAGTATGGCTGCTCGCTTCATTAAATATCCTCTTCGAGATATAGAACCACATCAACAGTAAGAATCTGCGTTACACCACCGGGGTCAGCCGACGGGTCAATACTGACCGTGAGACCGTCACCGAGGATCGGGACTTCGTTGAAATCACCGTCAGGAGTTCCCTTATTGCTACGCGCCAGATGTATGGTATGCGTACCATCGGGAATTGAAGCGATAGCGGGGATGACATCTCCACCATTGGTCGTATCTGTGACTGTCACGCTTAGCGTCGGGTTATCGGTGACGGATGAGGCTACAACGTCCATTCGGGTGATAATTCCTGTATTCCCTGGAAGCGTGGCTGTCTTGGCGGCGTGACCCTCTCCGGTGATCCAGTTCTGTTGTGCAAAAGCTATCTTCTTCATTTCATTCTCCAATAAAAGGTCGGGGCCGATCCTAAGGAGAACCGGAAGGACCGACCCCGCCCTGATAAACTACTCGGTTGATTCGTAAGTGATTTCAAAGTAATGCACATCGGCAGTTCCCGAGGCTGCCAATAACGAAGCGCTCTCGTCAACGAAGAACATAATACATACCAAATCGCCTACGGCAATGTCTTCGACTTCGATGTCAAGAGACGTCTTGACTAATTTGCCTGCATTCGTACTTGCGTCTGCGATAACAGATGTCACCGCAGTCATCGCCGTTCCAGCAACATCAAGAGATTCACCGGGTGCAACAGCATTCACTGTCCCGTCGATATCTATCTCATCAGCGGCATCTTCAGCGTTAGAATGAGACCAATATACATGCAGATCGCCGGAGTCAGCTACGTATCCAGCAGGCACTACCCAGTTAATAAACACGAAATCGTCCCCAGTCGCATCGGGGTTGGCATCAAAGCCCAGAGTGTCAAACTGAGCCTGCGCTGTCGTACCGATAGAAGTCGTGCCGGGAGGCGATGTGCCATCCAGCTCGACATCGCCTGGCATGTAGATAATCGACCTGGTCTGACCACCTGTAAACGTCGTGGTCCCGCCGATTTCCAGGTTGTCGTCTATCAGCACATTGCCATCGTCAATATACAGAGCCTCTACGGTTGCATCGGTCGCGCTTATGTAAACCGCGTACCCAGCGGTTCCGGCGGCTGCATTGCCAGTATCGACAATCCTCAAAGACGAACCTCTTGAATCGTCCTGCGGGATACCCGTGTTGTTGATGAACATCAAAGAAGCGTTGACATGAGCCAACGCACCGTCGTTGGTCAAATTCACCATACCAACGTTCGTCGCGCCCAGCCATGAGCCAGTAGTTCCGTCAACAGTCATAAGTGACGTTGTTTGACTGGCGGCGGCGATGAGGTTCAAGGCTACACTATCAGCCTCTGTTGCGGTGATCTGTAAGCCATCACCCGTACCCGAATGAGCTATAACCGCAGTGTCGGAATTGCCCGTGGTGTCGATACCCGTGATCGTGAGCAAGTTCCCGCCGGAATCAATACCGGTAATCGTCTGGCTCGCACCCGTAAGGATGAGTGAACCATTCGTATCGCCGTCCTGGTCCCATTTCATATTGGAACTGGCCGTGGCTCCGTACCAAGTCGTATCGAAACCAGTACCGTCAATGCCATTGAAAGCCTCGCCCGTGACGAGCAACTTGAAATCGTCGCCGACAGTCAAGGTCATATCGCCGGCAGTGACCCCTGTGGCCGTAAAGAGAACGGGTCCAGCCGACGCCGTACCAGTTATACCACCGATATCGGTCAAGAACTCAATAGACGTTGCAGTATTTCCGGTATCGTTATGCAACCGCATCGTACTCGACGTGCCACCGTCGGCTGTAATCAATACAGCATTAGCCACATCCTCTTCGGCTTCTATTGCAATCGAGCCCAGAACCGAATTGATCGTAATATCCTTTGTAGCCTCGGTGTTCTGGATCGTGATCGTATCGACGACAATTAAGCTGTAAACATCGGCCACAGTAGAAGTGAAGTCGCCATTGGTTGCGCCAGCGATGGTCAGTGTGTAGCTTCCATCGGCAGTATCCACAGTGATATTATCAGCGGCGTCGATATCGAGGTTGTCGGCTGAGTTGATCTTGGTGCTGCCGACAGACGAAATTAGACTCAAAGCATCGGACGTACTCGTACCGGTGGATTGTAGGATTAGACTTGCATCCACCCCGGAGGCTGTCTGCTGAATCGTCAGATCATCAGCGGCGCCAGTCCCTGCCTGAGTGATGGTATTTGCTACTGCCACGTCAAACGCCAGTGCATTCAAGCCTACGAGAGAATCCAACGCACCAAAATCAATTTCAACTACACCGGTATCGGAAGAAAGGTCGAGGCTGTTGGTACTCCATGAAAAAGCCGTGTCTTCCGTGCCGTTACCGAACTCGATCTCACCATTGATGTCGTTCTTGATAACCTCATCGTTTTCAAGAGTGATATTCCCGACAACATCAATAGCGACAAGGATAGCCGCACCGTCTTGACCTATACTCCATACGTCGCCACTACCTCTAATGTCGTCACCGGCAGTTCCGTTGATCTGGATACTCACTGCATCGGCGTCGTCACCGGCGTTGTCGATGATAAAGACATCCTGAGCATTGGTAGTAGAGTCGTCAAAGTCGAGTCTGAGTGCGGGATTGTTGGAACTGTCCGCAACCTCAATCTCGACTTCCAGCGTAGGCGCGAGAATCTTACTCCCTATACCATAGGCCGTATTGAGACTCGATGCTCCGGACATGTCAATGTCAACAAAGGCAGCGCCAGTGTATAGCTTGAGGTTGTTGCCCGCCGAGTCGTAATACAACATACCCTCGACTGGCGTGGACGGTTCCGATCCAGGGGTGTAGATAATGGAAGACACGCCAGTAGTGCCGTCCAAGCTATCTTCCACCTCACCAATGAATCGCCACAGAGGATCGTTGAAGTTGCCTGATCCGATGTAGCCCCTGTTGGCCTCGTAAAAGGTTAGGCCGTAAGTCAGCGCATGTGCCGGTGGTGTTCTGCATGTAAGCGCTATAGCGCACAGTGCTATGAAAATCAGTATACGTTTCATTTGTTGATCTCCAAAAAAGTTTGTTGTTGCGATTAGCTCGGGCTCTTCTGCAGCTTCGGCTCGGACAGTGGCTCCAACCCGAACCACGCATCGACATTGCCGGCGCCGGCCGCCGCACTGACGACTACAAATATGGCTTCCAGATACTTCTTCAACTTGTACCTGGGGAGGGCCAAGCTAAATCTTGCACCTGCGGTGAGGTCAGCGATAAACAAGGGATGGCGAGCGCTGCCAACTCCGGCAAGTGTCTGCTCGCCGCCCGATCCAGTGGCAAAGGTAGCCGAGTCACTGGTAACGACAATGAAGTACCCGCCTTGGGTCAGTGTGGTAAATGCCGTACCAACCATGAGGTTGAACCACAATTTATCACCGATACTCTCGTCGGTCGTGCCGTCTTCTTCGAGATCGAACATGTTGCCGTTCGTTCGACTCTCTTCGGTTACTGTGAGGGCTTGGTTGTCCCAAACCTCCCATCTTGAATCCATGAAACTCATAATGTTTCTCCTAAAAGTAGGATTATTGGTTTACGATACGGTCGATTCGTTCGTCTTGACCGCGTCTGTTTGCAGAACTAAGGCCCTGCCGCCGAACCTGACAACACGTTCACCAGACAGCGCATTGACAAAGTCGAAGTGGACATTGCTCTTGTCCTTGGCGCGGATTTCCATCTGAGTGAGCATCTTGCGATGCACCAACAGGAATGTCGTATTCGAGCCGAACCTGCCGTCATTCATCACTTCGATCAACTTGTTCTCGTTGAACGAATTACTTCCACCGACGGTCGCATTGATATTCGCATATCGACCGATAGCGAGTTCGTCCCGAACAGCCAGGCCGACCCACCACTTGAACTGCGTCCGGTAGGCCAGATAAGGATTACTATCGCCGTCGAGTACCCACACCTTGCCGTTGCCGGCCCCGGTGGGGTTGGTGTTGATCTCGAGGCCCAACATACCTCTATTAGAGGCTGCGCCGGGGTAGACGAAGTACGTCGTTCTGGGCGATAGGTCGACGATGTAGATGCTCGTACCGCCCGAGTTGCCGCCGTCGATAACAGTCCGGAGCGACAGGTCGTCCAGATACTGCTGAAGACCGTCGAACTCCGACTCGGGCGAACCTGCGGCACTACCTTCGATGAAGGCATCCATTATCTGCTGCGACATACCCTCGGTGAAGGCCATGTCTTCCTGACGACGTGTCCCTTGGGGATCGGGTGAGTTGTCGATAATATCCTCGTCTACATCGCTCAAAGCTTCGAGCAGTGAAACGGGGAAGTTCACGACCTGCGTAGTCGAAGCCTTGGACGCCGTGCCCTTATAGGCTTTGCGCCATGTACCCGTGGGTAGTGAGGTTCTGCGGTTGACCTTATGCGAAAGCAACTGATTCGCCTTCACGGCAGGGATGAACTTGAGAATTGGATTGACTTCGTTCATCGCCTCGAAGATTTCGAGCAAGTCTTTATCTCCGGGCGCTATTCGTTTGGCCATTTCGCCAAAACTGAGTTTTTGAGCTACATTGATTTCAGCCATCGTGGCATCTCCGAAAGAAGTTTAATTTACATAACGGAGATAGGTGTCCACGAATGGGCTATACTCCTAACGCTAAGCCGGTTGGGCCGCTCGTTCTTAGACGAGCAAAAGCATCAGGCCCCGTGAGGGGGTGTCTGAATTGAAGTTTAGATCAGTTTGGATCTCCTGGTAAAATCAGTTTCTTGACAGAGGTCACAATCCCTTTCTTAGGGCTGCTCTCTTTGGGAATGTAGACTTCCCATACATCTCTCTTGTAGTCGTATCGGGCTTCCCACTTGACATCGTTTTGCATGGGGTAAGTCTTCAAGAGCGAAGCCTTAAAACCCATACCACCCACCTGCTTCAATAGCATGTGAAACATGGTGCGATAGTCGCACCATGTCAACGTGGGTTTTGGTTTGTCTTGGGCTATCATTTCTTGTCCATCTCCGCATACCGCAATGAGCCCTTGTGCGCCGCCGCCACGTCACCCACGGAATCTGCGCCGCCACCAGTGGCTTCATACTGCTGCGCGGCCGGTAAGAGCGCCCTGAGAAGGACCAGTTCCTTGCCCTGATTGCTGTAGAAGTTTCGCTTCTCGAAACCGTCCCACATCTCCTGGTTGAACACGCCCTCGACGGTGGACTTGGACTTGCAGTATCGCTTGACCAATTCCATGTGGAGCGCAGCCGTAGCCTCGCCGCCGACTTCCTTGGCGTATTGAGCGAATCCGTTCTTGATCCTCGTACCGATAATCTTGTCCGTCTGGGTATTGATCCTGCTGACGAAACCTATTTGAAGATCAATAGCCCCTTGGAAGTCTTCCTGCGACCATCCCCTTGCGTGAGCATAGACTTTCAGTTCGGATATAACCTGATCGTCTACTATCGAACCTTTTGGGATTTTTTGTACGTATCCATCAGGCGTGCTGGGGACGCCGTTCATCTTGGCCACGTTGGCCCTGATCGCGGTCTTGTGTTCGTCGGTGAGCTTTGAGTGGTCGTCTGGCAGCCAAAAGGGCCTACCAACCTTTCCTTGTGCATCAACCGCACCTGCCATCGCTGCATCAGGCGTCGCGTACTTGGCCATTGCCTTGCTAGCCTCGGGATTGCCCGCCAAAGACGGGAAGTCTGCGTGCCATGCCGGGGTGTCGCCCGCGCCAGCGTCTTCAAATCTCAAGGACATCGGGTTTCCGAATGTCCACGTTGAATATTGTCTTTTGTTCATCTTTTGATTCTCCTTACAATCCATATTGAGCTATGATACTTTCAGCAATCTCTACAGCCTCGTCGTCCGGTAGGCCCGGTCTTACCCTGCCCCATTCCAGCACATACGACCGCACCCACTTGTTCTCGTGCCACATCGCCATATATCGCCACATCTTAGCGAAGAAGCACTTGCACGAGTTCTCGACCGGACAGTCGAACGTACCCTCTTCGTCCAGTGACAGGGGCTTCGGTAGCCTTAAGGGCATGGGTAGAGGTTTAGCCTCTGGTTCTGGTAGCTCATCGCCTACCCTGTGCCACTTCCCATGCTTCTTAACCGATATGACTGTTTCGTGGCTCAAAATCCATGCTCCTTCAAAAGGGCCTGTGCTTCGGCGGTTCGCTTCGGGCCCATACCGCTACGGACTCTTCCAATGTCGGTCGTGATCTTCCTGGCGTCCTCATTGGCGTTCCAGAACCTGAGCCAGACTGTCTCTTTGCTCTCGTCCGGGGGATCAGCTTTCAACTCCGCTGTGTTCGTGTTCGGTTCGACTGGTTTCTGTTTCCGTGGCATGACTACTCCTTTGCTATGAATAGATTCTCTATTTCTTCGTCTGTCGTGGTCTGTGCCTGAGTCACCAAGACCCTGGCTACGTTCTTTACAAGCCTGTCGCGGTTCGGACACAAAGCCAAAACTTCTTTCACTACGACATTATGAATATCTCTCGGCCCTAAAGTGTCAATGACCGAGAATATGTTAATCAACTGCTTTTCGAGGTGTCCACGATTCTTCTGATACAGATTCAAAAGACGGTGGTGACCTTCTTGACAATCCTTTATCTGCTTGCGGTGCGGTGCGAGTTGTTGTTTGCGGTCTTTCATAGTTCAATATACGTACCCATCTCTGTGTCATGGCTAAAGTCCACTTCAAATCCACACTTCGAACAATTCACTTTCCCACAAAGGAATTCTTCCGGCAGCAATAAATCCTCGTCGCACGCTGGGCATACATACTCTGATTCTATTAGAATTTCTTGTTCTTCGCTCATGCTGCCCCAATTGCCTCCAACGGACTACCTTCTTGTGTCTCATTTTGCAAGTCTTTAACGCCCTTGGCTAGTGCGGGAGCCTGGGCCAATAATTGAGCCTGGGCCTCGCGCTGCCGGGCAAGGTCGATCAGTCTCTGGTACTCGGGCTCCGGGACAATATCCTCCTGAGCGAAGTTACCTGCTTCAAAAAGTCTTTCAAGCGCCTGACTCCATTTGATCTTCTCAACTGTCTCTGGTTTCCACTTGAACGACAACTCAGCAATGCCGATATTCCTGAAGTAGTTATCGACTGTCCTGTTGCGGGCCTGCGCCCTAGAGAGTTCACCGATGAACTCCACGTCCACTTCCCCGTCGTCTGAGTTGTCTATTAGAATCTGGGGCGGTTCGGGGAGTCTGCCAGCACGCTTCTCTATCTCGATAAAGGCTGCGTGATTGTCCGCAAGTACCTGGTTCTCATAAGTCTCGACTTCGGGGGCCAGTTGGGCGGTACTCTCCATATCAGCCTTCATTAGACCAAAGGCGGTTTCTGGTTGCTCTTTCCTTAACATCGCCTGGTTTACCGGAAGGAATAAGTCTACATGATACCACCTGTTGATAGAGGCTTTCAGGGTCTCTGCGAAATCCTTGCCCACATCATACCGTGTCGGTCTTTGGAGGAACTGAGGCGGTTGTAAGTATTCCTGTGCATCCCGTGCGAGGTTCACGCCGGCCGGGCCAAGATTAAGCAATCCCTCCATTGCCTGCATAGCCCATACAGGGGGTCTGAGCGAGAGTTCGGCCTCACCGTACAAAGCTTCCCACTGGGCGTTATTGCCCCTCACGTCGTAGATAGCCCACCATGCAGGGCTACGTCCGTAGACTTCATGCCAATTGCGCCAGTAATGCCAAGTCGAGAACGGTCGTTGGAAGTAACCCGGACCCCTATCTTTGGGTCTCAGTAACTCCTCTTCGTCCTCATTCTTCTCGGAAATGAAGAACTCCAACCAAGGGTGAGTCTGCGGTACGGGGTCTTGCAGGTCATCGAATATCGGATCGGCGGCGCCGTAGATCACTTGTAGATAGCTGCCTTTTGTATCGTGATGACCTTCCACAAGGGCTTGTTTGACCGACCGCGGCAAGTCTTCTTCCTTGAAGAAGCTCTTCGCCGTCATCGCGTCCCACTCCCAGCGAACGTGCAGGACGTTGTCCCTACCCATGATATCCTTATCAAGATACCGCTGCGAGTAATGAGGAACTTTACATATAATCCGCTCTTCGACAATGTTCTCTTCGCGGAGCATTACGGGTGAGCCTGTCGTCCCGCCGTCGAGAATGAAGCCAGGGACTGTATCGTAGAAATTAGACCTGCGGTAGACGCTGAACATGTGGTCATCGAAGTCTTGCAGGTATTTATTGACCTCGTCGTTGCCTTTGAACCTGGGCCGGTCGGGATCGCTCGGCTCTCGGGCCTTATCCTTGAACCACGGAAACTTGCGAGAAACAACACCACTCTGGAAACCTCTCTGCCATACCCTCGCCGCATTCGGCCCTGTACCCTCAATGATCCGCGAACCCTCGAACGCGCCCTCTTCGAGAGTCTGTTCCTTCATTCGGGCGGAAACCAGATCAGGGCGAAACAGTTCGCAAATCTCATTGACCTGGTCGTCGTAAAGCGACCGCCGCCGCTCGAGCGAGCCCTGGCGGTCGCTTATGCGCTTCCGCAATGTCTGTGTTTCATAACTGCCCATCTTTTGCCCCCCCAAGGGCACCTGTATCCCCCCCATTGGGTCTACAGGCTGTTCGACTCGATAACTTTCGCTGGATTACTGCCACCCAGCCCCATATCCAGATTACAAGCGTTCTGGGTATATCCCTTGACGAACGACATATCTTCTTGGCGGCGGTCGATTTCATCGCATATCTGGATCACTCGCTGCTCATCGAAATCGGGAAACGGACTTCTTTCAATGTTCGCAATCCGCTTGATTGACCAGGAATAGCATCTATCATTCGGCGCCTCTTGCATGAATAACGCAACATCCTCGATAACGGGTTTTGCTTCCGCGACCTTACCAACCCCAGCCAGCCCCATAACCGCCATCCCGCAACTCTGTAGAAAGCCTCGTCGGTTCATTTCTTTTCCTCGTATTCTCCACACCAATCGGATTCCCTAATGATGGGCCACGCATTATCGCCTGTATCGGGTTCACCACGACGACATTCACCCAAATTCTTAATGGACTCGCCTCTAACTACGACCCCAGACTGGTAGCATTTGCACTTCTTGCACACTTTCATCATTTCACCCCATTAGGATCAACTACTTCGTTCGGGTCGGCCAGATTCTCCAGCACAAGCAGCCTGCGCCCAATACCGGCCATGATTACCCTCATCTCGCTGATCGTGTGCTTCATGCGAGTGTCGTCGGTATCACCGAAAGCTTTCTTCCAATCGTCGCCAGCTTCCGGGATGAACTTGTAGATGGGGTTGTTGGGGTCGTAGACGTCGTTGGGACCGGGCGGGGCAGTGGCGGCGTCCAGGTCACGCTTGAAACAACGAATCACTTCCAGATTAGACTCCATCGCACGGCAAACCGCTTCGTATCGCTCTTCGTAAAACTCCACCTTGTCTTCAAGTTCTATCCATAACTTTGACAGATCAGGGTCTCGGCCAGCCTCAAGATCGTCAAGGCGTGCTGAATTATCGTATGGCTTGTCACCACTAATAGCCTGCTCTGTTTCCAACGCACTCACACGCTTGAGCAGATTGAGATTGATACCATTGACGTCCATTGCGGCATCTATTAGGCTGTAATGGTTCTCTAGTACTGCATAAAGCTCGTCCAATCTCCCTTTCAACTCGTAAATTAGATCATCCTGCTCTGAATCAGTCTCGTTTGGGCTATTGGATGTCTCACACCCAGCCGTCATCAGTAAGGCAACCACCACAAGCACTACCATTGTCCAGATAAAATCTTTCATTTGTTCTCCTTTTCAATCTTCTGTGCGTATATGTAATATCTGCATTCACCACTTTCGTAATGCCTCATGTTCAACCGCCATGTACCAGGCTCTCTCTCGTTGTGGTAGTGTACGTTGCACATATCAGCAGGGGGCACTCCTTCTTCGGCCATCGGAGGCGAGAACACGGCCTTTGTAAAATCCGGGACAAACTTCTGGCTAGCCTCGCTCCAATATTCAGGGACTAATACCCCCTTCCATGTACCCGTAGTCCTAAACCCGAACGATCTCTCGGCTACCACCGATGGAGTAATTCCTCGTCCAGGCAGTACGCCGTCTGCTGTGGTTCCCCACTCATCAGTCACAGAGTAAGCCTTCTCTGCGTCCCCTTCGCTGCGGCTGTCTATGGCGGACTCTTTCGAGTCTCTAAATTTCACCCAGCCGCTACCATTGAAAACATACCACACAAGCTTATCGTTCGGAAGCTCTCGTAGATATAGCTGCCCTTCCACCGCTGTGTCCGGGAACTCAGGGCTGTCTACGGCGGTGGAGCTGGCTGTAGTAACCTGACGCCATTCAGTATACCCCAACCACAAACCAAACCAACAAGCAATAGCCATTAGGGTGAGCATTGCAAGTATCCGTTCCGTTTTCTTCATACTCTAAACCCCTTAATCTGCAAATCCCATGACTAATAGTGCCACTATTATAATACGAGCTAAGGCCATATCATACCCCCAACTTCCCGGCAATACCAAGGCTTAACTCTTCATCGCTGGCAAACGCAGCCCTAAACTTCTGTTGAGGCTTCACGCCGCCCTTGAGTGCGTCCGTACCATCAATGATCTTGGCTGGAATCACTGGGTCAGGTGTCGAGAGGTCCGGGCTTATAAAGTTCTTATTGATTCTCATGGGTGTATCCTGAATCCTGCGTAAGCGTCACGTTTCGGCTGCCTGAGTTTAGCTTCCTGTTGAGCTATCCATCGTCTCATTTCGATCACTACGAAGGCCAGGGCCTCGATTGCCGGGTATGCTCCCAATTCCAGATCGTCTATCATATCCCAATCCAACTCATTAAGGCTATCAGCCACTTTGGCATTGTGCAAGAATAAACATCTGCGTTTCGGGTCGATCCAAGTCTGTATCTGAGGGATGATATACGGATATACCCGCTCCATGTCAAGGATTAAAGTCGAATTCAGGTGGAATCGTGGTGTATGTGTGCCGGGCCTGATCTCGTCGTTAACCTCACGAATGAACGTATCGGCTGCATCGTCTTTGTAGTCACCGATCCATCTACCGCATGAACTGCGCTCGTGTGTTCTGGGTCTGGGTATAGAATATTTGACGTTAAGAGCTGCGCACTGTCTGACTAAATCTCTTGTGTTCTCGCACTCAAACTCGGCCATAACGTGGATATCGTAAGCGTCGAAGCGCCTCTGCGTACCGGCGCCGACTATCACTGCATATCCGGGTCGTTCACTCGGCCACGCCACGCCACCCCAAATGGCGTGAGTCTGGTTCAGTAGCTCGTCTGAGTTGTATGCGTGGCCCAAGTTGCCGTCTTCGATTCTCATGCGGCCAGCTCCCCCTCAGAGAATATGCGACTTGTCTTACTCAACACTTTGTACCGGACCTCATCGCCTACATGATCCTCAGCCTCGGTGTCTACATCGTCTGTCTTGATCTCATCCCGTGGCAGCATGGGCAACGTCCTGATAAACTGCCGGCACGTCTCAAATGTATACAGGCCGGGCCCATCGCCCGTTATGGAGTTCTTCAGCCGCTCCCTGAGCAGTTCCCAGCCGTTTATCCGGCTCCCCGGCCGCTTGTCCGCCCTTATCCACTTAACGCCTATACGGCCCATATCGTCGGCGATACACTTGCCGTCTAATGTGTCATAAATCATCGAATCAGCAGGGCCGGGCCATACTCTGCGACCCATCTCCCGCTCAACTGCCTTGATCTTCCTTGCCACTTCAACAGCTAATTCCCGCGTACCTTCATTCGGCTTGCCCGTCCATCCGTAGAGTTCCGCTATGCGGTACAGATCGCCCCGCTGTGTACTCTTGGGGCCGTCAGGCAACATAATATCGCAACCATCCGACTCGGCCCACCAACCGACGGAATAGGGTTTACTACTACCCCAATCGAATGACCGGTCTATTCGCCAAGTCTTCGGAATGTCGAAAGGCGCAACGATATGCACGTTACGATCCCACACATCACCGAACATATCGCCTGCGATAATATCCCAATCACCGTAAAGCCATGCCTTACGCTTGGCTCCCGTCTGGGCCTTTAGGTTCTTGAGATACTCCGGATCGTTTTCGAGCAAATGGGTGTTTTCCCATATTTCGCCGTGTATCGCTACACGTTCCCGGCCCTGCTCGTCTTCGATGACCGTTCCTCTTGGCATGGGGTCGATGAAGCGAGCCTTAACCCAGTGATGACCAACACCCCAAGGATTACACGTAGACCGGTAGTGCCGTGGCATACCAGGATGCGCCGATCGGCAAATAGATAACATGGTGATATACAGATCGTCACTGGGCCAGCTTGTTATTTCCTCCCAGCCTATCCACGGATAGCCGTGGCCGTGATAACTGTCGTAGTCGCCTGGCCGCTTGGCCGTCCTGAAGAACAGCTTCTCGCCTTCGGGGAAGATCCACTTGTAATCACCCTTGGAGCCGATGAACTTACAGCCTGGGAATATCTTTGGGAACCATTTGCGCGATTTCTCGACAATATCGTCGAATTCCTTGTACTCGCGGCGAAAAAGTATGCCCTTCCACTCAGTTTCGAACCCTAGTCCGACAAACTGTGCGAAGTCCATCAAGAGAGCGTCTGTCTTGCCAGGGCCACGAGTACCTTCGTATAAGCACTCATAGATCGGGCAGTTGAGGAAAAGCTCCTGACTACCCGCGTGAGGCTTCCATAGTATCTTCGGTTGTTCCAACATCGTGGACATGACATTCAATACTCTTGCGCTTCCATTCTTCCGGCGGAGCAACCGGTAAAACGAACAGTACGCCGCAACCTATAGGCAGGCTATGCTTTGCATCGTCAACGAAATCCGCTTCACTCTTACCAAGATGCTGTGAGGCTTTAAGTCTATCACTCATGTCTTCAGTGCCAGACCGCATAACTGTCGTCCAGAACGATTGCCGCTCCTGTCTGTTAGCAATGTCTTTCGGTCTGGTTTCTGTCTCTTGTCTGTTGAATATGGCCAGCACAACGTCATTTTTTGTCATCCAATTGCGGCCCGTCCCATACACGACTCCCGCTATTTCGGCCGCTTTTTTGATATCCCCGGCGTAGCAGTCAATGAACTTCTGCTGCTTAGCTGTGAAAGTGTTCTCTGGCTTCTTTGTGGTCTGCTTAGTCATTATATCACCACAACTCCACTAC
>SDBV01008401.1_pt1 | contig 13944 bp, 13 predicted proteins | sample 2277081 | NCBI WGS metagenome assembly SDBV01 (sample SAMN10402039, study PRJNA504765) | marine sediment metagenome | isolation source: marine sediment core GS10_PC15, 223 cmbsf | place: Arctic Ocean: Southern Knipovich Ridge | collected 2010 | reverse complement strand
GTCGCGTCCAAGGTCTGCTCACTCCTATCGCAGGAGATCATGGAGACAGAGGCAACAACAGCGGTGGTAAACGAGGAACCCTGCATAGCATGCGGGAGATGCATCGAGATCTGCCCCTTTAGCGCCATATCGTTTAAGGAAAACGAGAAGGGAGAGCAAAAGTCCTGGGTCAACGACGCCCTGTGCAAGGGATGCGGCCTCTGCGCATCAGTATGCCCCAACGGAGCCATAACCCCAAGACACTTCTCCACACCCCAGATAATCGCCATGATAGACGCCCTCTTGGAGGAGGCCTAGATAAGGATGAGCTTTGAGCCTACAATCGTTACGTTTATGTGTAACTGGTGCGGATACGCCGCAGCAGATCTTGCCGGCACATCAAGACTACAATATCCCGCCACAGTGAGAATAATAAGGACCATGTGCACCGGGAGATTCGACCCCGAGTTTGTATACCGGGCCTTCGAGAAAGGAGCTGACGGCGTCCTTGTATGCGGCTGCCATCCCGGCGACTGCCAGAACGTTGATGGCAATACTAAGGCTGAGATAAAGATCAACCGCACCAAAAAAATGCTGAAGACACTGGGTATTGACCCTGAGAGATTCAGACTCGAATGGGTCTCTGCATCCGAAGGCACAAGATTTGTGGATCTTGTCAAAGAGTTCACAAAAACCCTAGAAGAGAAGGGCCCAAGCCCATTAAACAGGAGGTCAGATGTTGGCTAAGGAAGAAGAACCAAGAATAGGCGTCTTTGTGTGCCACTGCGGCCTGAACATCGCGAGCGTGGTGGACTGTCCGGCCGTTGCAGAGTTTGCAAAGACATTGGACAACGTGGTGCTTGCAAAGGCAAACAAATACACGTGCTCAGACTCCACTCAGAACGAGATAAAGCACGACATAAAAGAGCACAACCTCAATAGAGTCGTCGTAGCAAGCTGTTCACCAAGGCTGCACGAGCCCACCTTCAGACGGTGCATAACAGAGGCGGGGCTTAACCCGTTCCAATTTGAGATGGCCAACATCAGAGAACACTGCAGCTGGGTGCATATTAATGATCACGAAAGAGCCACAGAGAAGGCTAAAGATCTAGTTAAGATGGCGGTGGCTAAGGCTAGGCTGATTGAGGCGCTTCCTTCTCATCAAGTTCCGGTTAAGAAGACAGCTCTTGTACTCGGTGCAGGTGTCTCAGGTATGCGGGCAGCATTAGATCTTGCAGACTTGGGATTTGATGTCAACCTTGTCGAACGAGAGCCGAACGTGGGTGGAAGGATGGCTCAGCTTGATAAGACATTTCCAACGCTTGACTGTGCTATCTGTATTCAGGGGCCCATGATGTCTGATGTGGGAAAGCATGAAAAGATCAATCTCCTCACATATCATGAACTTAAAGAGCTAAGTGGCTATATTGGCAACTTCACCGCTACTCTGGTTAGAAAGCCAAGGTATGTGGATACTAAGGAGTGCAATGGATGCGGCTTATGCTATGAGGTTTGTCCAGTTAAGTTGCCAAATGACTTTGACCTAGGACTTGGAGTTCGGACTGCCATCTACAGATCATTTCCTCAGGCAGTGCCTAATCTTGCAACCCTGGACAAGGAGCATTGTATAGATTGTGGGCTTTGTGAGGTAGTTTGTGAGAAAAACGCTATAAAGCGCGATGATGTTGAGGAAGAGTTCCAGATCGATGTTGGTACAGTTATAGTATCCACAGGCTACGACATATATGATCCAAGTGAGAAGAACGACTATCACTATCTTGACTATCCTAATGTCATAACCGCTTTGGAGTTAGAAAGGATGATGAACGCATCAGGCCCTACATTGGGCCATGTGGTCAGACCATCTGATGGTCAGGATCCTCAACGGGTGGCTTTCATCCAGTGTATAGGGACAAGAGACAGGGGGGATGACTCCTATTGCTCAGGGGCGGTCTGTTGTATGTACACCCTCAAGATGGCCTCTATGCTAAAAGAGAAGAACCCCGACGTCGATATTAAAACATTCTATATCGATATCAGATCAACCGGGAAGGGCTTTGAACAGCTATTTACAAGAGCCAGAAACGCGGGGATAAAGTTTATTCGGGGAAAGCCGGGCGAGATAGAAGAAGACCCCAAGACCCGGAACCTCACTCTTATAGGGGAGAACACCCTTGTCGGCACAATAGATGAGCACGAGGTGGATTTGGTAGTATTATCGACAGGCCTCTTGCCAAGAAAAGATGTTCACGATGTCTCTCAGATATTACACATCTCCCGTTCACCTGACGGCTTCTTTTTGGAGAAGCATCCTAAACTGGCACCAGTTGATACGCCTTCAGACGGCATCTATCTAGCAGGTGCAGCTCAAGGGCCTATGGATATTCCATCATCTGTTGCTCAGGCACGAGCAGCGGCTGTGGCGGCTGCTATACCCATGCAGACAGGTGAGATCACTCTGGGGGGCGATATTGCCCAGCACAAGCCGGAGCTTTGTATCGGCTGCGGCATCTGCGTTAAGAAATGCCCATTCGGGGCATGGGAGCTTATAGAGCTGCCCCTTGAGGAGGAGGGCCAGGAGAAGCCGAAGAAGCTTGCAAAACTCACAGAGGCCCTGTGCAAGGGGTGTGGTTCATGTGCAGCTGATTGTAAGCAAAAGGCAATAGAGATGAAGCACTTCACTGATGAGCAGATAAATGCTCAGATAGAGGCTGCTCTTGAGGAGAACCCAGGGGAGAAGATACTGGCCATAATATGTAACTGGTGCACATACGCTGGCGCCGATAGCGCGGGTGTTTCTAGAATGCAGTATCCCCCGAATCTTAGAGTAGTTCGTGTTATGTGCACTGGCAGAGTTAGTAAAGATTTCATTTCCCATGCTTTCGAACTAGGTGCTGGGATGGTCCTGGTCTCTGGCTGCCATTCAGGCGACTGCCACTACCTAGGTGGCAACAAGAACATGATGCGAAGAGAGAAGATGATTCGAAAGCAGATGAAGAAGGATGGCATTGAGGACGAGCGTTTCAGGCTTGAGTGGATATCTGCAGCGGAAGGCACAAAGTTTCAGCAGGTCGCAACAGAGATGACTGAGAAGCTAGCCGATCTTGGGCCTCGAAAGTGAAGAGCGCATGAATTATTTGATATTATCTCAGTTTTTTGAGTAATTTATATAAAGGGTATAAGATGCAGTAATAGCGCTGAATATATTCTCCTCCACGGTGCAAAAGAGGAAGTAATTATCCACTTAAGTCATTTCACATAGTGGGCCCGTAACTCAGTCTGGCAGAGTGGCTGGCTCTTAACCAGTTTGTCGCGGGTTCGAATCCCGTCGGGCCCGCCTACACTATTTTAAAAAAAATATTTATGTAGTAGGAGCAGATATTGTACTTTAATTCTTTTGGCCGTGGTAGCTCAGCTTGGGAGAGCGCTAGACTGAAGATCTAGTGGTCGGGGGTTCAAATCTCCCCCACGGCATTAACCTACAAGTTCAGTGCCCACACCCTTATTTCAATTAGTTGCATATTCTTTTTGTTATTTACATCCATACTAGAAATAGTTAGGTTTGCAAGTACCTAAACCTACCTAAATAGTATCAAAAAGTAGAAAAAAAGAGGGGGCTTCGGATGTGGCTTGAGTATGCCCTCCGAGGGATTCGAACCTATTTTTTTAAACAATAAATCGGTAGAGTAATAGCTCACTTTATTAAAACTAATTTTTTTCATTCAGTATAGTGGTGGCTTTAGCAAGATTTATGAGCTTGTTTTTTGCTACTTTTTGTGATAGTTGGAGCATGCCGCAGTCTGGGGCGAGTATTAGCTGTTCTTTTGGCAGATACTCTAATGCTTCTTGGCCTCTTTTGACTAGTGATTTCACTGTTTCGACCTTGTTTGTTCCAACGTCAAGGACTCCTAGCATCACAGTCTTCTTTCCAATAGCTGGCAGTACTTTTAGGTCAAGGTTACCCTGTGCACCTTCAATTGAGACAACATCGATAGTTGACTTGCTAAGCCAGCTTAGTACGTCACTGTAATAGTCTGCCTTTGCTTTGTACGGAATCTTTTTTCTCTCCAGTGATTTGTGGGGGTATCCTCTGCAAATGTGAACTATGTAGAGTGCTTTATCCTCAAGTCCCTTGAAGCAGGTTTGTAGTGCTTTTAATCCCCATTCTTTTGCTCTCTCGGGGTATCGGAGGAGTACCGGATCGTCAAACTGTATGGCTTGGCAACCGGCGTCTATTAGGTTTTTAACTTCGTGTCGGATGGCTTCTGCGTAGTCCATTGCCATCTTTTCCATGTTTTCGTTGTAGTATTCGTCTGCAACACTATCTACTACGGTTGATGGTCCTGGTATGCCTATCTTTGCTATGCTGTTTGCATGTTTTTTTGTGAAATTATAATCATCTATCAGTATCGAGTTTTTGTATTCTATTTTTTTAACTGCTACAGGTAGCTTGCGGACATAGATGCCTTCTCGTATCGATTTTTTTCTACGGTTTTTAAAGTCGAATGCTTCAATTTTTCTTAAGATATATAGTACGTAGTGGTCTCTTCTTTCCTCTCCATCTGTTATGAGATCGATTCCTGCTTGGTTTTGATCTTTTATCGCGTCTAGCGAAGCTTTGTCTAGTCGTTTTTTAAAATCAGTTTTTCCTATCTCTTTTTCTATGTCATAGAAGTTCATTCCGACTTTGTCTAGTAGGTCTCTTCCGCTTCCATAGAATATGTCCTTGGGCTTTGGGTAGCTTCCTACAATATCTGTCATCACCCTGTCTTGTTGGATTTTAGTCGGCTTCTCTTTTGTCAAGTTCTCCCCCGCGCTTTGTTACTGATCGTTTTTAGCTTGCCTGTTTTCTCATAACTAGCATGATATTTTCATCATACCAGCTTATATTTTTTTGACCGTTGAATTGTTGTTTGATGTTTTGTCTAAATTTTTCAATTGAGTCTTTGAGTTCTTCTTTGTTATAGAGACTGAATGTAGAGTAATGGTGGTTTTCTGCTTGTTGAACTAGCCGCTCTATGTTTGAGATTCTTCGGTATTTGAACTGCTCAAGGTTTTGTAGTTTCAAATCTGTAGTTTTTTCGATCTGTTTGTTTAGTTCGTCCATTTCATAGAGTCGTGTCTCTTTTTGGCCAAACTTTGGAAAGTATTTTCCCCAGATGTTTCTATTGTTCTGGCTTTTTAGTCTGGTGTATACAAAGAGGTGACCATTGTCTTTTAGTCCTCTAGATGCCTCGTCTAGAAATCCGGGAAGATCGAAGTGGTGGATGGCGTTGAATGTGAATATGCAGTCAAGGAAGCCTTCTTCTATTGGTAGGTCCTCTGCATAGGCTTTTTTTGTCTGAAAGTTCTCGATTTCATGGTAAATTAGATAGGTGTGAAGCTGTTTTAGCATCTCGGAATTGCCATCGATACAGCTGAGATTAAGTCTACTGCCCAGGCATTTGAAGAGTTCTAAGCTGTATCTCCCATCTCCACAGCCGACATCCGCTGCTTCGATCTTTTTTGAACCGTTTAGATTCTTTTTGATTGATAGAAGCGGCTCTATATCTGTTGTTCTTAAGTCTCTATACTTAGGTGCAATCTTTGAGAAATGATGTTGTATACCGTTTTCTCCCATGTTATTCAACGTATTAATTTAACCTGTATAATAATTTGAGGTTAGGGTTATCTCAACATGCTCTAAGCCATCCAGCCCTTTACCAAAGTTTATAAACATACTAAATCCTTGTATTTCAATAACTAAGTTAGAAATAGATAAATCGGTAGAGTAGTAGCTTATTCTATAGAGAAAGGTTGAAGTAAGAATATGGGGGGAATTGAACTTTTATTCATCCTAGAAATAGTAGGGTTTAGAGACCATTAAACCTGCCTAATTTGTATTAAAAAGTAGTCAAAACGAGGGGGGCTTCGGATGTGGCTTGAGTATGCCCTCCGGGGGTTTCTAACCCACCAAAACTTAGTTAGATTGAACTTCGACTTACTTGTTCAAAGCACAAACTCGGCACAGAACCACTGATTCAAATCCTACCCCTCAAAGCCCCCCCACGACATCTATAATATCTAAAATTCAAAAAGCGTCTTCTGCCCACTCTTCCGGCTAAAACCTGAGACCCGGACACCTGCCCTTCTCAAACTGAGATCTGTCCCATCTAAAAAGATCTTCATCAAATCATTTGAAACCCGCTTTATTGTCTCAAGATCATCTGCCGGATTCGACAATGTCCTGCTCCGGGTATGGGCCCTAAAATCCGCGGTTATAGCGGTGACAGTGACAGTCTTAAACAAAAGCTTCTTCTCCTCTACTCTGGCAAAAACATCCCGCGCCATATCCTCAAGCTTCTCAGATACTGTATCAAGATCACGGGTGTCCTTTTCAAAGGTCGTCATCCTCCCCATCTGCTCCTTCTCCTTCCTCTCCTCAACAGGCGAATAGTCCAAGCCCCTGGAAGCCTGATGAAGCCAGACACCCTTGGCCTTGCCAAAAACCTCAACAAGCCTAGCAGCCTCTATCCCGCCTAGCTCACCTGCAGTTGAAACCCCCATCTCGTTAAGCCGTGCCTCAGTCTTTCTGCCCACACCCCAGAGTTTGGTCAACTCTAACGGATTTAAAAAACCCAAAACCTCCCCAGGCCTGATAACAGTCAACCCGTCAGGCTTCCTAACCCCCGAGGCCATCTTAGCAATAAGCTTGTTATGAGCAACACCAACAGAGCACGTAATCCTCTCCTTATCCAAAACCTCCCCTTTTATCTGCATAGCCAACTTTGCCGCATCATCAAAACCCGCCACCTTGGAAGTAACATCCAAGAAAGCCTCATCAACGCTGACCTGCTCGAAACTATCAGCAAAACCTCTCAATATCTCCATTATACGATCAGAGACATCCCAATAGAGGTCGAAGTTCACAGGCAAAAAAACAGCATCAGGATCAAGCTTTCTTGCCTTAGAACACGACATGCCCGAATGAATGCCTGACTCACGGGCAGTGTAATTGGCAGTAGTCACCGCCCCGCCCCCCTCACCACGAGGAGTAAACATACAGACCGCAACGGCCTTGCCTCTAAGATCAGGGTTCTCCCTCTCCTCAACAGAGGCATAGAAGCTGTCCATGTCAACATGCAGAATAATCCTTTGATCTAGCTTAGATCTCATAGAATCCTCCTTGTTTCAAATCCTAAATCTCAATATCATTCATCTTACTGACTCTATTATTAAACAGTGGCTGAAGGACAAAAAAAGTTTAAAACACAACCACTGCACATGGGTTTTCTTGCTTGACAAACCGCCCGACCATGAAAAATCAGCAAATGCGAAAAGTTAGACCACTCCACACGAGGAGTAATCCCCATCAAATCCTGCTCTATCTTATCCTGATCCTTATTCATGGTAAGACCAAGCCTCCCAGAAAGCCTCTTAACATGTGTATCCACCGCTATCCCCTCTAACTTCCCATATGTATTCGACAAAACAATGTTCGCAGTCTTACGGGCAACACCAGGCAGTTGAGTCAGCTCCTCCATGGTATCTGGGACTTTTGAATCAAACCTTTCAATGATTAGCTTGTTCGCGGCTATTATGTTTCTTGCCTTGTTACGATAAAAGCCGGTAGACCTGATCTCAGACTGAAACGTCAAAAGATCTGCATTCGCATAATCCTCAAAGGTCCGGTATTTTTTAAAAAGCTCTTTTGTGACCATGTTGACCCGCACATCCGTGCACTGCGCAGACAAAATAGTGGCGACCAAAAGCTCCAAAGGATCGGCAAATCTTAAAGCAGACTTTATCTCCGGATACTCCTTTTTAAGCAGCTCAATTATCTCCAAAACCCTCTCTTTCAATTCTTCCGCGGTCAAAGAAAGCTCTTCCATCATGCCGAAAATATGCTCCTGATCTAAAATCAATGATTAATGACCGAGAATATGAATACTGTGGAACTTAAAAATATCATCTTTCATGCAGCCGGATCCAGCCTTTTAGTGAATAACCCGCACCAACATCTATCCTCGTTCCTATAAGTCTCCTGCTGCTTGAAGTTACATGGACACAAAAGCCCCAAGTCCGCCCCGAAATCCCCTGAACGAAGCTGGCAGGGACAGTATTTCAAGCCAATAGTCTTCTCATTAGAAAGAACGCCATCTAAGACCATGTTTAAATGATCTTCATCAGGATTCGGCCCAAATTCTTGGCCCGCTGTAAACTCTCTGAAGACCTCCTTTAACTCCTCCCTTGTCATCACTCCTTTTTTTATCTCATCCAACTTGATGAAACCCTGAACCGCCTCTGCCTCCTCTCTCTCAACAACACAGTAGGCATTTTTAGCACCACATGTAGGGCAGATGCCAGGAGGAGACATTCCATAGTGAATGTCGCTACAGACAGAGCACCTGAATAACCGCTTTGACATCACACTTTCCCCCTCATCAATACTCTTGCTGTTACCAGTCCTATACGGTTGATCTCACAAACCATCCTGCCGTCCTCATTCTTCATCGCTGCAAGGCCAGACCACCGCTCCCTCGTTGATATACTGATAGGCCGAATATGCTGCAACCACGCCTTCAGCAACCCCAGTGATCGCCTGCTTAAACTCTCTATCAGCAATATCACCAGCCGCATATACCCCGGATAGATTCGTCTTTGAATCCGTGTCTATTAAGATCTCACCCTTTGCGTTCGTCTTAACACCGAAATCCTTTGCAATATCAGAGAGCGGTATAAGGCCAATGGCAACGAAAACACCGTCAAGGGAAAGCTCTTTGCTACCATCGTATTCCTTGTCAAACACGACCTTGTCTACAGAGGCATTGCCCTGAATCTCAACAACAGTAACCCCTGTCACAACCTCTATCTTCTCGTTTGCCTCAACCCTCTTATGGTTTATCGGCTCTGCCTTGAGCCTATCCCCCCTTATAAGGATGTAGACCTTTCTCGCATGCTCTGCCAAGAGCAACGCCTCCTTTGCCGCTGAGTCGCTTCCCCCCACAACACCCACAACCTTTTCCCTGAAAAACGGGCCGTCACATAATGCGCAGTAATGGACTCCCCTATTCTCAAACTCATCTGACCCGGGCACTTTAAGCTTCCTATGTTTTGTGCCCGTAGCAAATACGACAGTCTTAGTCCGGTATTCCTTGTCCTTAGTATGGACAGTGCTGCATGTCTTGTCAAGGCTTTCAACCTTAGTCACAATGCCCTGCACGACCTCAATATCATAATCCCTCGCATGCTCCTCAAGCCTCTGAGCAAGTTCCATGCCAGTGATGCTTTTGAAACCAGGATAATTTTCAACAACATTTGTAAGCGTGATGGTACCGCCCATGGTCTCCCCAATCACCAAAGTCTGCATGTTCAACCTGCCAGCATACATAGCTGCCGCAAATCCCGTAACACCAGTACCTACTATTATAATATCATACATACAGATCTTCCTCCATCGTTTTAAACCCCCATAAATAGAGAGTGCCGTCTTCATAATTATATTTTTTCCTCAAAACCCCCCCCCAACTACAACCGCTTCCTTATCCAAATTAAAAAGACAATGGGATACCTCATAATAAAAAGCCGTTTAAACCAGACGACCGCAGAATATATATTGAAAAAACGTGCTAATCCCAAATCATGACCGCCACAAAACAAGGTCGCTTCATCTTCTTAAAGAAGGGCCATAAAACCCCAGGAACAGGGCTTTATACTTCAATTCACACATCAACCCAAACAGCACAGGCAATCTTCATCCCACTACTGGGGGCTTTAATGATTCTATACACCATCAGATTCGCTGTTTCATATACAAGCTATCATCTCTCACCATATTACATGGCCGGACTAGGCTTCCTGATCTTTATACCCATATACGTCTATTTTTATACTCTTCATGAGGAGTCAATAGATCCCATAGAATATGCAGAAGATGAATCCAAAAACGATGTGATAATAGATTCAGTCGGGCACAAACTGATCATCCATGACATACATCTAAAAGAAGATTTCACCATTGACTTTGAAGACATAACAGGTTTTGAAGTAAAGATCGACGTCACTGTGAACGAAGGCGTAAAAACCGTCTGGAAAGCCTGGGTGAACCACAATGAGGGAAGTTATCCTATAGGAGAGTCGGAATGGAAAGAAGACCTAGAAGATCTCATCGAGAAAATAGAGGCATTCATCGAGACTGAGATACCGGAGGAGGCGGCAATAAACCTATACGGCGAATCATATGAGGTATTGGGCGTGAGCCAAGAAGCAACCTTAATAGAAGTCAAAAAAGCATACAGATCCCTTGCCAAGAAGTATCATCCAGACATAGGCGGGGATGAAGAGAGCTTTAAAAGAATAAACGATGCCTATCAATCATTGATAGAAGTAAGGTGCTAAACAATAATCACTACCTAATGAGGAAATCAACTAACCATATAAAAAAAATTAGATTATACCGTTTAACCCTTTAATGGATAAATATCCATCCCCTCCGTTATTTTGTAGCCTTTATTTAACCTGCGCCTATCCTGAACATCTTAGTGCCACATGCCGGACATGTTCCTTTGGTGGCAGGCTTACCATTTTTCATCGTTATCTTCTCAGGTTTTTGCATTTCCTGTTTCGCCTTACATTTTACACAATATCCCGTTACCATTAAATCACCTCTTTTTTTTAAACTATCAGAACTAAAATAGTGCTAAGTTTAGCACATTTATAAAGCTTGCGGGATTTTCAGCGTAAATTCGTGTCAAACAGGCACATATAGTAAATAAAAACCCTCCAATTTTTGGGTGCTATCCCCCCTTCCGCTCTCTTCAGCCGCTGGAGAAGAAGTAGGGAGTTACTCTGCGTTTAGTCATTTTTTCCTCATTAATCACGTTAATCCACAAGATAAAATATTTTACGTATGAAAAACAAAGAAGATAAACATGTTAGAATCTAGGAGGTGTTAAATCGTGTATCTGCCTTATCTGGAGGAAGCGGTCTGGGATCCACAGAGATGCTCGGGCTGCGGCGCCTGTGTGGGCACATGCCCTCCAAAGATACTTGACTTTAAAGACCAAGAAGAGCCAGAAGCGATAGAAAGCTGTCAATTCATCGGAAACTGCTACAACGTATGCCCAAGGACGATGACAGAAGAGATAGCCACCAAGATAAGTAAAAGATTCGGAGACAACGGGGGTTCAATCGGAGGATACATGGGCAGATATTTCGCAAGGTCAAGCGATAATGATCTGATAAACAGCTCCCAGAACTATGGCGTTGCCACAAGCATCCTCAACCAGCTCCTTGAAGAATCTATTGTAGATTCTTGCATAGTTATAGTCGCCGATGAAAAATATAACGCAAGCACGGGGATTGCAAGGAATCTAGACGAGCTTAAACAAAGCTCCAAGTCAAAATATCTCTGGTATCCTGTCCTAAAAGATCTTCAGAAATATCTCCTCGACGACTCCATAAAGAGCCTAGCCATTGTAGGTGTTCCCTGCGTTGTCCAAGCAGTCAGGAGGATACAGGAAGCAGACCTTGCAGATATAGGGGAGGCAAAAGAGAAGATCAAATTTGTCCTCGGTCTTTTCTGCTTTGAGATCTTTAAAAAAGAGCTTTTGACAGAGTACCTGGCAAAAGAAAAGGGGATCTCGCCAAAGAGAATAAGGAAGATGAATGTCGGCGGAAAATTCCTGGAAATCACGCTGGATAATGGAGAGACTCAAAAGATTGACATCAAAGAGACCAAGCCCTACGTGAGAAAGGGCTGCTCCCACTGCAGGGACTTCACCGCGGAATGGGCAGATATAAGCGTCGGAAACGTCGGATCGCCAAAGGACTATGGAGCAGTGGTAACACGAACCGAACTAGGTGAGAGAGTGTTTCAAACGATGATGGAGAAAAAGACTATTACGACTGCAGAGTTCTCCCCTGAGACCTTCGCCATTGCTGAAAAATTGAGCGGTTTTAAGAAGAAAAGATTACCTCACACAATCGAATAAAGGAATGAACAATAGAATGGATCTGATTGACAAAAAGGTAGAGGATGAGTTCAGTGTCTGCGATGTCTGCGGCTATGACCGGGGATTTCACATCTCCTTCCAAAAGAAAGACGGCCGGTATGAGGTAATCTTGATATGCCCACAGTGTGGCGCAAAGTTTAAGGTTAACTGGAAAGTGAAACTTGGCTAATTTTTCTTATTTTTTCCTATATTTTATCATAGCCAAAACAGCCAGCAGTAGTGTGGCAGAGATTAATATGACCAAAAATCCGACTCCGCCTTCCACTTCTACCTCGGTTTCGATCTTCGACATCTCAATTATCGGTGCTTCCATCTCTCCCTTACCAAAGAGCATGTCAAGAGTCTCCTGAGGCGCAGACCGATAGTTTAGCTTAACCTCAATCCTGATAGGGCCCTTGGCGTTTTCAGGTATCTTAAAACTATATTCTTCTACCAGGGTTTCTCTTGGCGGAATCCTGTAATCTGATATTACATGAGTCGCCTTCCAAAACTTGTGAGTGGGCTTGCCCTCTACATCACCTAATACAGTGTAATAGATCACAGCATCTGGCTCAATATTGCCCTCCTCGTCCAGAAAACCTGATCTAAATATAACCCTGCCTTTCACATCAGTTACTGTGACATCTAACCAAACCTCACGTTCATCGGTAAGGCCGGTGGGGATCTTGTGCCCAGCCCCGTTATTCGTGACCAAGATGTTAATTGCAGCCTCTTCACCAGGCCTTACCACCGCCGGAGCTTCTATATCCAACGCAGCAGCGTTCTGAAGCCTCTCAATGGCCATGTCCCGGTGCTCAGTAGCACCCAGTAAGTCTGTTATAAAGGCGTTTCCGCCAATAAAATAGTGTGTAAAAACATTGTCCCGTTTAGGACCAATGTTACAGGCCTTACCAGGATTGTCAGGCCTCCTTGTAGACCCAGTCGCGGGTGTGCCTGGACTCTGCCTCATATGACAGTCCTGACACTGAATACCCTCCTTAGAATAAGGACCAGCCTTCCACTCCTTATAAGTGGTCTCCAATGGCATCCCCGTGACAGGATGATCAATATCATGACAATATCCGCAGAACTCGGCACGGGTGTGAAGATCAGAGTAGGCCGTCTCGTGGAAGGGGGAGATAGAATCATTATAGGAGCCCCGCTTTACCTCTCCGGGAGAGGGGATGTATTGGCCATTAGATTCTGCGGTGTAGCCGGATATGGTATGGCAGAAGTCACACATCAAACCCTCTTGAGCTATAAGGCTAAGATTCGAACCATCCGCTGGAGGTATCTCTCCAGAGACCAAGCCGACAGGGGCATGACACCGGGGGCAGAAATCATCGACCAAGCCGTCTGTCTCCTTACTAGCCAGTAGAAACATTGCCTTATAGAAAGGGTCTTTTTCAGAGTTAGAGTGCATCGAGCCCTTCCATTGATAATAGATCTCAGTATGGCAGTTACCACAGGTCAAGGAGGCTGTGTAATCCGAGGATTCGATCTTCTCAGCTGCCACCCCTGGAAAAGACACAGCAATTAAGAACACGACAAATAGAGATACAACTACTATTTTTTCTCTCGCGGTGCCCTTTTCTTTTTTCCACACCTTCTTTACCCTAGATTGCAAAATCGATCATTCCCTCCTCTATTTATTTCACCGCCATAATGTACTCTAATATCTTGTCAATATCGTCTTCAAAAAGCTTCTTCCCAAAATCTTGCGGCATAACCCCGGGGAGGTAACCCTTCACTATCTTCCTGTTGGGGCGCTCTATGGACTCACGAAGATATTCTCTATCTGCAAGTACAACCTCCCCACCTTGAAGCGGCACTTCAGAGCCGTAAAGCCCTTTCCACGTAGGGCCTCTGCCTGCTCTTCCATCTATGGTGTGGCATCCCCTGCACCCATTCTTTAATATTATAGCCTTCCCCTCCTTTGCCACGTCGCTTAAAGGTGGCTCATACGACGCTGGGGCTTTTTCCTGTGATATAC
>SDBV01008400.1_pt1 | contig 13945 bp, 16 predicted proteins | sample 2277081 | NCBI WGS metagenome assembly SDBV01 (sample SAMN10402039, study PRJNA504765) | marine sediment metagenome | isolation source: marine sediment core GS10_PC15, 223 cmbsf | place: Arctic Ocean: Southern Knipovich Ridge | collected 2010 | reverse complement strand
GAAGAAATTTCCCACGAACTCGGTCTTAAGTTTAATGACCTTCATTTTTGGAATTGGGGACTTCGAAAATCGACTGGCGAGTTGGTCATCCGGGACCTTTCTTGCAGCGAAGTTTAGTCGTCAACCATGTCATCGTTAAGCCTTTCCAAGGTAGCTTTCACTGCCTCGTCTGTTATGGCTTGATCCTTCCGATTCCATCGCTTCGGAACGAATTTTTTTCTTTGTATCTTCTTACCGATGGGGCAGCCTTCTTTGAATGAACAGTACCCGCAATACCTATTTTCCGCTGGTTCCCACTCATCGATCTTCGTCGGATCACGAGACTCGATATCCCTAACCAATTTCTCAACCCAATTGCGGCCGTATTCCATGGCCCGCTCCAAATCGAAGATCGCTCCCTCTTCAGGCTCTCCATTCACCATCAAGTTAAAGAAGCTTGTTGCCACCGTATCAAGGTGGGGATGGAAACAGAAAAGTGCCCACGCATAAACTGCAAGTTGGCGATGAGGAATTCCCGGAGAAGGAAATACCTCGTACGGATTTCGCCCAGTCTTCAAATCCCACACGTAGGCGAAGGCCTCAAAATGATGAATGGCCATCAAGTCGATACTACCTCGCAGCATAATCCCTGGGGGCTTGTGGAGTCGGTCCCCCGTCCACCCCACTGAGTGCCACTGCCGGTTTAGCCCAAAGGACCATTCAGTCGCAATCTCTGGCTCACTAGCACGATCCTCCCAAAGGGTCGGCAACCATTCAGAAAAAGATTGCAGCCCCTTCTGGTAATCTTTCACACAGTCCCCTGGAGGACTTTGAGTATCCGCTGACTCGATCCACTTTTTAGTATCGACTTCCGTCGGTTGTGCCGCAATAAGATGCTTCAGTCCATCCTCAACACCGTGGTGAATAGCACTTCCTAAAATCAGAGGGCGGGTTTGCAGAGTCTTGATTTTCGCTACGTACTCAATCCAATATTTTCGGGGACATCTCTCAAATAGGGACAATTGAGAAAAGCTATACGCCGCGGGCAACTTCTTCGGCACGAAGCTACTATGCGGAGCCGAAAAATCAACCTCTACACGCTGAATAGTTCTTGGTGAGGTAGTTTGTGATTTCCTCTTACCACCCATTGCAAAGTCTGAAGCTGAGTTTGTTCGGCTTCGGTAAGATACTCTTTAGTATTAAGGCGGTCAATCTCTTTCCGTATTTCTCCGGTCCCACGCATCCATGTCTTTTTAGTCTTCTTGCCTTCAAGTCTTCTCTCTGATTTCATTGTTCTAACCGTTAAAGCTCGAATAATCCTCCGTGCGGCCTCCCCGGAATCGCCAACGGGCGCCTTCACTCGGGATGGAACGAACCAAGGAGTCTTAACGTTCGCAAAAACATCTTCCACCGCGTCTCTCTCAGTAGGAGCTTGGAGATCCCCTGGAATATGGCTACCAGCGAGGTCCACCTGATCATACTGCGCTACATCAGCAAGCACCAACGTTGCGTCTTCCTCGGTCAATCCTCGGAATTGTCGGGCCGCATCCTGCGAAATATTACCTTTATACAATTGCTCTCGCACACAGGGAGCAAGTTCAAGGAGATGTAGATGATTTTGGATGGTTTGATCGCTGCGCTTGCCTTCAAGAGTTGCTAAGTCCAACTTCGTAGCTTTTTTTACTTGCCTCTCTTCTTTTGGACTCAGAACCGATAGCTGGCAGCCGGGATTGAGGTGTTGATTTAGCTCATGGAGACGATCCGCTAGAGCATCGTCAATCTCAGCTTGGTAAAAAACAGCCCTCTCTATAGGGAGCCAGTTTTTCCGAGCCATGTTCGTTGCCGCGCACCAACGGCGAATATCACGCTCGGGGGGAACCCCACCCTCAGAAGTACGCAAGACGGTGCAATCCCAAAGAAACGACGTCGATTGGCGCCGGGGTGCATAGCCTTGATCAACAGAGACTACTCTTCGATCTCCATCTCTAACCAAATAACAGCCAGGGGAAACTTCAACAACGATCAACGGTGTAGTCTGACCACAAGCATCCAAAGACGCGCCAAGGTGACCTAGGTCACCATAGTTTCGACGGGGGTTGAGTGTATGGTCTAAACGTAAATTTTCACGAGGGACTTTGATAATCTCGGTACAAACTGTAGCACCTAATTGCAGAAACGGGGCCATAAAAAGTACCTTACAAGAGACCTCCTTAAGGACAGATTTCCATAGTAACAGTTCAGTAGGAAGCTGCAACACAATCAACCATCAAAATCGCCTACCCAACAATACAAAAACCCTCCAACGGTAGGGCACTACCGCTGTAAACTCGCAACTTGTTTGTGCAAAAAAAGCAGCCCTTACGCCACGTCGGCCCGATAATCACACTCACGGACGTCATTTTCACGGTAGACGTGTTCTTTCCGTAACATTCCAAGATGAGCTAGAGTTCGATAGAAAGCGAACTTATGCTTAAGGAAAGTCTCATAGGCCACCCTGAACGGACTTCTCGGGCCGCTCACTGTAGCGCTGACTTGATCCTCTCTTATCCGTCTGTGAATAACGGGAGTTTGTAGATTGAGGAGTTTTTTACTGTGCAGGACACTTCCCCATACGAGACGGAGAAACCACTCTGTATCTCCCATACTTGGAGTGTAGTCGAAACTCCCTAACGCGCTAATGACCTCTGCCCGGTAAAGAGCGGTAGCATTCCACAAGCCAATGCCGAATTGTCTAGTACCTTTGAGAAGCGGATCCCGATCCATCGGCCATGCCGGTTCGGTATCTTCGTCGCTTGGAACAGTCCCGTCTTCAAAGTTGTGGCAGGCTCCACCCACAGCCCACACGTCAGGGTTCTCATCAAGCACCTTAACCTGTTGGGCAATGCGATTTTTGTATGCTATATCGTCGGCATCCATAAAACCCACGTACCCCGGCAATTCTTCGTTCTCTTGCCGCCAGACAGCAGACAAAAAATGTAGGGCTACATTCTTAGCGTAGTATTGATGATGATGTTCCTTTAATTGAATAACGGACACAATATTTCTAGAGGCCTCGCTGCGCTGACTGAGAGCTTTCACCATTTCAACAGAGTTGTCATCACTACAATCATCGACAATGACAATATCGTCCCGAGGAAGCTTCCCGCATTCAGCGTCCCCCGTTTCCAGTTGTGGCAAAAGAGATTCGATAGCAGCAACAATTGTGTCGGCCGCGTTCCGCATGGGAATAATAATCGTAATCGGTTCCCGCACAAAAGCCTCGGGTGCCATTATTTCTCGTTCAGATGAATCGTGGTGCCGGAAGCTTTACCTTTACCTTCCCGCAAATGTTTTTCCTGAACCTTATGTTCAACAGCAGCACGCAGTATGAGGCTTTCTTCCTGTGCCTTCAAATGCTTTAGTCCACTAGATGGAACATGTTCCTTTAGCATTTTCACGAGCAGTTTAACCGCTTCGTCCTTCTTTCCTTCACCCTTAAGGTCCGGCTTGTCGGATGCCCACCGCTCAACTTCGCTAACAGCAAGCTCTGCTAACGTCTCCAGCGTCGCGAGCAAATCCCCACGCTCCGCAAGGCTGCTGCGCTTGCCAAGGAACCGCGCCGCTGCCTTACCCAGGATAAGTCCGAGTAGGGTCAGAATGATGTACAGGATGTCGTAGAATTGAAACGCCATGTGGTTATCCCCGTGAAGGCCTATGTATCGAGAGCATCATGCTCTACACACATTACTAAATGACAGCAGCGCGTCAAGCGCCAAATGTCGAATTCTCAGAGCACAATTTCGCCCAACAGAGCACTAACAATTTTGAAGACCGACTCTACATGGCCCCAAAACTGGTCGTAGACTTCCCATTCACTGAAAACTTTCAGCTTCTTCAGTGCCGATTTCATCGACTGTTTCCAGTTTTTTATAGCATAGTGACAATCGGCAGCGGTCATCTCCCGCCTTACGCGGCGATCAATCGTTCGTACGATCTTGTCCCCATAGGCAACAATATCCGCCGCCACGTCTTCAGCTACAACCTCCACGCTTTTGGCTAACGCTTCTGCACGCGTCTTGATGGCTCCCAGCGCTTGCCCGGATATCCCTGCAATATTGCCGGCTATTTCTGTTAGAAGGGCCGTCATTATTTCTCCTCCCAACCGTTTTCTCCAGCCATATCTTGCCACGTCTTACGCTTCGCCAACTCAAGTTCCATCGCTTCGCGAAGCAAATCACCATGCGATTCCAACATATCGTTGTGAGGAATTTCAGGAGCCTTCGATTCGTCTTCCGGGGTAGCCGGATCATCTACCCGCCCTATCAGCTTTCCGTAGATATACTCCCAACTAGCGTTAAGGGTTATTAGATTTTCTTGCTGAACCTTGTCAGCCAGAGTCTGGGAGCATCCTGTGGCGAAGATCGCCACGGCGGACAAAATAATAACTACTAGAAACTTCTTCATGGGTTGTCATCCTCAAGTTAAGGCCAAAGCTGCTATCGCTAAACCAACTACAATTACTCCGCCGATCAGGAACGTGCTGTCAATCAGGCCTCCAACAGATCTCCCAGCAGTAGAGATACCAAGCGACGGCGAAACTACAGTCAAGGTATTCGGAGGAATTATCCGTGAGTAGTAACCTGGATGCGTGAAGCCCGCCACCGATGTATTCATATTAGTCATATTCGCTGTCCTTGCCAATGAAATCTAAATCCCCCTTAATTATGGCCGACCGCCTCAGACAGTCAAGATGCGGAGCGGACTTCCCCACCGATTGTTGTAGATAGAAATTTTTGTCCTGGGTCGTGTCTCTGGCAAAAGCTTACTAAAGCCTCGCAGGTAAATTTCATTGACAACCTCTAGGTCGGCACTTTCCTCTAATTCAATAATAGCCTCGTCGTGGATTATCAAATTGGGTATATAACCAGCCAGCGAAAGTTCCAAAACCGCAACGCCGAACGCATCTCCCGTAAGGGTTTGAAATTGAAATCCCGTATATTGCTGGGGACGATACACGTATATCTGGCGGCCATAACTCGTCACTAGTTTTCGTTTTTCTTTGCCTTTGAAACCCGCTTCCGAATGCCAGCGGCGTAAAGGATACTTCGCATGTAGATTCTCGATCAACACCGCATATCGCTGACGAGTCACACGAGGAAGATTCCTACCAACCAAATTCTCATTGATCCGATCCAGCCGAGACATATTCAGCGTAGCGAAGTTGGCAACCTTTCCTATGTCGCGAATTTGGCCATCAGTCAACTCGGCCCCCGGACTAACTAGTTGTCGTCCACTTTCCATGTGGAGGTCCATCCCATTATTTAGTTCTTCTAGCAATGTCCGAGCCTTGGGATCGGTGGGATAAATATCGGCCCACCGTTGAGCTAAGGCAAAAAGCTCCGCCATTCGGACGTCATAACCGACTAATTTCTTTCCTTCCGAAGCGACCACTAAACGTTTGCTAGCAATATCGCCCCCCGAAGCACTAAAATTCTGAATGTTGGGCCACAAACTTCCTAAGCGGTAAGTATTCTGCCGCACGTAAACCGGATGGACTCGACCATCCTGCCGTAAGGATTGGTAAACCTGCCGGTAATGACTTAGCAGCGTTGTCTGCAACCCATGAACTTCATCCTTCTCCTGAAGCTGTTGTAATCCACTCTTCAGTAGCTCTTGGTCAATCGAAGTACCCATCCACGTTACACAAGCGGCAGCCGCACGTCCCAAAGTCTCAATGTGAGCGCCGAGATGTTGACCCATGTCCTCACCCCACTTTTTTTCTAACCACCTTTCAAACGACTCACTTTCGCGCACCAAGTCTTCGATATCCGGTATCTGCGCAGTCTTTTCTAGCAGACTACGAATGCCCCGTATTCCATGGGCCGTGCTTGTCAAATCGTTCAGCGAAATGAGTTTACGGTTCCAAATAGCGTCCCGGAGGCGATGGGCTTTCTCCCCAAAAGCGTCGCGGTTCCAAACCATAGTTGCCAATAACAAGTGGACATCGGTCATATATACGCGATAACCTTTGTCCAGTAGCTCGAACAGTTCGCTCAAGAATTGAACAAACTCTATTCTTTTATAGTGAGCGCTTCTCCCCCTATGATATAGTGTTAGGGATTCTAAACTTCCCGGTACCGGCGGAAGGGTCCAGTCCCGTATCTGAAATTGGGCATTGCAGGTAACGATCATGCACATGAGAAGAGAACCCGCCGAAGTCATTGACGCTGCGCGCACATTAAATGTTCTTAATGCAACTGGCCTGAACGTCATCAAGAAGAAGTTTCGTAAGTTAGCTATAGAGTTTCATCCCGACCGTAGCAAGCACAAAAATGCCTCGGCTAGATTTAAAACTTACAGCGAAGCCTACGGCGTTATTGCAGAGTATCAAAGAGACGGAGGCCGATTCCCAATATCAACCTTAGTGCTACGTTGTTCAGATCGTCCTAGACCACACGCTGGGCCAGCACCGAAAACCGCCAGCAGAACCACCGTATATGTAGATCACGGCCAGAAGATCAAGGCATGGATCCACGAAAGCTACACCGAAGGGGTGGGGGTGGGGGTGGGGCCTAACTTTTGGGAAGCTCTCAACAGCATGTTTAATCCTCAAGCATTTAGAGGCATCGGCCAAATGATGGGGGGTATGGGCCGGGTGATGGGAGATTTGATAACGGGGCCGTTAGGAACAATCCACGGCCGATTACGAGACGTGCTTGGAGTGGTAAGCACTGAAAAGAAATTTGATGCGGGCACCCTCCGAGATATTGTGGAGATCATCAGTGACGGGGACGAATCCGGACAGGCGGCCATTGGATATATCGATGGCATCACAGACATCCGCGAGGGCATCCAAAGGATGTCAAAAGCGGTAAAAAAGAAGAAAAAGAAAAAAGCGAGACGGAACCGAAAAAACATTCCACCGATGGAAAAAGTAGTTCCCGAGAAGCCCAAGACACCAGAAATTCCAATCCCACAAGCAGGCCGAAAAAGACCGAACAAGCCCATTGGAAAATTCGTGGTTAGGCCACTGGCCCTCGTTCGCTATAAAGAAGCCTCTGATGATGGAAAAAACCCACACCTCCTCTGGGGCGAACTAATCGCTGGAGACGGTAGTACTCAATGGGGAACCTTCAAAGTGCGTATGGAGGGCGATATTGCAATTATCGACCGCTATAAATACACTGTTGAGTGTAAGGTCTCCTAGGTTAACTGTATATGTTTCTGTTGCCGCCTCGTCCCAACTCGTCAAGCGCCGGTGCTCGGTGGTCGGTAGGCCAACCTGCGCCGCCCGCACAACCGGATGCACAACCGGACGTGGCGCCCGCACAGGCGCAGTCACCAATAGCGCCGACACAACCGGATCAACCCCTTACCGAAACCCGAGTGCGCCAGGTTATGCATGAGGTCCTTAAAAATGCGGGCGTCGCTTCCGCCGAACCCGCAACTCCCCAAACAGGCTGGGGTGCGTTCTGGTCCGGTATGTTTAGTTGGTTACGAGGGGCAAGTGGAGAACTAATAACCGCGGGAGCCACCGTTCTTATCACACTCTATGCGCGCGAACTATATGCCCAAGCACGTGTACCAGGACAGAAGTCCGCGCACGTCGCCCTCGACCTGGCCACACCGCAAACCGAATTCGAAAAAATGGGAATAGCCCAACTGGACGAGGAATTAGACACGTTGCTTGCGGACTTCTATGCTGACGAGCCGCCCTCCAACCTAGAGATAGGACAACGGCTGCAACTGGTTCTTGAACTTCTTTTTAAGAAAAAGACAGAGCAATTAGAAACCATTAGCACCGCCATCGAAGAAGCAGGAGATGCCGGAGACGAAGCAATCGTTGAGCTTGAAGGTGCTAAAGGAAAAGGCATTGAAGGAGAAATCGGAGGAATTAGGGAGGAATGGGATGAAGTTACTGAACATATCAGAAACCTCATGCACGAAGACGTAGTCCTTCAAAAGTTCCGGGACGTTCAGCCAACAAAAGAAGACTGAGCTAAAATCCAAAAACGTCGTTACTCGTTGGTTCAGCCGTGGCTCGCAGAGCCTTGTCGCGCTGCTGCACCCGTTTTTGTTTCTCTTCCGGGAAAGCCCCTTCCCGATTCAGTTTATATCGCTGAACGCGTATCCACTGAGCCATAACAGCGCCTCCCTTCGGATTGCGCGCAATTAACTCTTCCTCTGGGAAAAGGGGAGAATCCGGAGGCACTTTTCCAAAAATAGTGTCTTCGGGATTACATGGCAAAAAGCGCCACATTCTTTTCATAAGCTCTTCGGGCTTTTCTTCCTTCGCCGGCAATCGATAGTTTGGAATAGCGAAACTAGAAACAACACCATCGGAAATTTCCACTTCGTGCATCAAAGGGACGCTAATTTTAGTTCCCTCAACATCAACCGTGCGAACCAGAACGCCTTTTTCATCATAGTTCCAAGCGTGGTCTAGTTCTACTTCGCTAACCCCATCACACATCCAACTTTGGTCACTATCCAAGAAGTAATGTCGAGTAGTACCAGTAGAGTTTAGACCGAGCCACAAAACCGCCGCGTATTTTAAGAGGTGAAGCTCGGCCCGAATCCACCGCTGAAGCCATTGATACGCAGGAGTTCCATCCGCTTTTTTTCTCTTTGGTAGCGGCTTGTGCAAAATACTAGAAGCCATACCACATAACTCCACACACTCTTGTATAGTCGCCTTCTTGAACCTTTTCGTTGCCCAGTCCCGAGAAACACAGCGATAAACAGGGATGCAGACCAACCAAACGTAGTAGTTATCACGAAAGAGAAGCTTTTCCGCATACTCGTCAGTCTTGTTGTACTGCCGAATAGCATTCAAGCCGTTCCCCGCCGGAATAATGGCGTATTCTGAATGGTCAAACCAGTCCATGTATTCATCCTGCTGGTTAGATTTGCTCAACTCTAATAATTTCGTCCGGACGGATTGGTCGGTTTGTTACAACCCCTCCACCTAATTCTAAACTAACTTCCCACTGGTCGGATTCGGGCCATCCGATTGCAGTTAGGTGATTATGAAGATCAGATTCGTTAGTGAAAGGTAGCGTTTCGGCACTCCCTAGAATCGGCTCTTCCAGCATGGGAAAGTCCACCTCAAGAATATCCGTAGGCACGAGGACGTATACCCAAACCGCCTCTCCACCCGCGTCGTCCACAGCCTCGGCTCCAAAATAGTCGGCAATCCCCTCGTCCCTGGTCAGAGAGGTCCCCACACGTAACCCATTTTTCAGAATTTCATCGACATAGACACTAGATGTCCCATGAATCAATTCTAATTGCTCCACCTCACACCCCCATTCCCATAGCAATCAAAACCCCAATTCCGAAAGCCTAACAAATCAGTAGGTCTACCACCATCAAATTATATCGAGGCGACACAGCCAATCAACCGCCTTATGCCTACTTGACAAGTATTACTTAAGGTTGGGTTTTTCATTGTGAACTTAATTGTTTTCCCTTAGAGTTGAATTACACAGAAATGATGACGAAATTGGGTAGGATAGCGAATCCAACAGTTCAACAAAGTGGAGAACAGTTCAGTATGTTCACAAAAGCAAAAAGAACACAGAGTAAAGTGCGGTTGGCCTTATTTGGTCCTAGTGGATCGGGCAAGACCCTATCAGGGCTAATCTTGGCGGCAAGTATCGCTAAGGCCGAAGCAAAGCGAAGAGGCGAAAAAGGATGTGGCCGAGTCTGTGTCATCGATACGGAAAATGGGCGCGCTTCCCTATACGCAGGACACGCGTGCCTTCCCGAGGGGTTTGAGTTTGACCGTGCCATTATCAAAGCCCCCTTTGAACCCAGGAACTACATCAAACTAATCGAAGAATCAGCACGGGAGAAATATGACGTTGTCATAGTTGACAGCTTAAGCCATGCTTGGGCCGGCAAGGGCGGCATGCTGGACATGAAGGATCGAGCCGGCGAAGGATTTCAAGGGTGGCGGAAGGTCAGTCAACAACACGCCCGCCTGGTCGATTCGCTCTTGCAGACTAATATCCACCTCATTGGAACCTGCCGAAGCAAAACCGAATACGCTATGATAGACGACCCCAACAAGAAAGGCCGTAAGTCTGTTAAGAAGTTGGGAATGGCCCCTATCTTCCGGGACGGCCTGGAATACGAATTTATGGTTGTCTGGGAAATAGACATGGACCATCTGGCAACCCCCAGCAAGGACAACACATCCCTATTTGACACACCCGACGGCAAGATTATTGAAGTGATCGGTAGCTTCCATGGAGATCGCATCACACATTGGCTCTACGACTTTGAGGAAGAATCAGAAGAGCCCGAGCCAGAAGAAGAAGAAGAAGCCCCCGCAGCAGTAGCAGAGACCGAAGAGGAAGAAGACCTCTTCGCATAACCAAACCCCCGAAGAGGTCCCGACTTGATTCGGGGCTTTTTCTTTGACCCAACAGCATGACTTTCAGACAATGTCTCAGTTAAACCTCTTTTTGGTCACTACTTAATGGAACGATTCCCATACACCGAAGAACAGCGCGCCGTCATCCACGCCAGCCCAGACAAGGATTACCGCGTCATGGCAGTACCAGGCTCTGGTAAGAGTTGGGTTACTATCGAATTCGCTGGGCTCCTGATTGAGGAGCACAACTTTAATCCGGCGGAAGTACTTATGGCCACCTTCAGCGTCAGCGCAACCAAAGAACTCCGCGAGCGCCTTGCTCTGGTCACCAGTGATGCCCACAGAGTGGACATCGCAACTCTCCACTCCCTATGTTTCCGTATCTGCCGGGATAGTGAGAACGGTTCCCCCTACGCCAGCCGGGAAGTCAAGAACTGGGCCCCATGGCGAACTACACAAGCCGTTCGCGACTACTTGCGAGGCCACTACAACGTCAAACCTTGGGATGCAGACAAGCTGAGCCACGAAGTTGTCTCCTGCTACCAACAAAGTAAACGTTGGCCAGTCGGACAGTGGGTCCAAGAACATGAGCCAATACATCCTGTCGTTCGGTGCCCGTATGTCGAAGTATTTGAATACATCGAACAATGTAAATCAGAAGAAAATGGCATTGAGTTTGATGATATGCCACAGTTCGCATTAGAACTATTAGATACTAACGACCAATTGCGTCGGCACTGGCAAGAAAAATATCGGTACATCATCGTAGATGAATTTCAGGATACAGACCGTTGTCAGTACGCAGTTTTGATGCACCTAAGCAGTAGCAACGCAAAGATGCTAGTCGTAGGCGACCTTTTTCAAAGCGTGTACAGATTTCGAGAAGCGGTTCCAGAGTTGATGGGATCACAAATACTTGAAGATCGGCTAGGCATAGTAGACATGCCACTAACCTTCAACTTCCGCAGCGGTCGCAAAATCATTGGAGCCGCTAATAACATTCTCCAACCCACAAAACACTACAAACCACAAACTATAGAACCAAAACCCGACGCGGAAGATGGTCACCTCCTTATAGGCACAATGCCTTTAATCCACTACCACCTACCAAAGATCGCCTCATCTGGATGCCCTCTACACGAAATCGCAGTTTTGAACCGCTATAACGCAGATACGTTAGAGGCTGAAGCGTGCTGCATCAAAAACGATATTCCATACGTAGTACATGGAGCCTACTCTCTATACGATAACGCCGCCGTCAATACCGCCATCGCCTATCTCAGGCTAATCTATTGCGAAGACTCAATATCAGTAATGAATGGCGCTTTCGAAAGGGTAATTAACATCCCACTGAGAAAGATCCCCAAAAAGACGGTTGAGGATATAACCACCGCGGCAAAGAAAGAAAAGCTCTCAGCAATAGACTACATACTGGAAAAGAACGGCTATGTATCTTCCAAAGACTACATTAACTTCGCGTTGAGTACGTTTGCGGATAACATTCGTCGCCTCCGAGGCTATGTTATAAGCATCGAGCCAACCTTGGAATTAACGGTAACACAAATCCGCAGACTCTTTGATCTAGATAATCACTTTAGGTCTGACGCTACCCAATATATAGATCCCAAAGCAAGTCTGAATGGAGTTCAAAGACTACTGAGTAACCTACGAACCATAAAAGAGTTGAATCAGTTTCTGAAAAAAATGAAAGATTTGAAGGGTAAGGAAGCTAACAAAGAAGACCACGTCCAACTCCTAACAGGCCACAAAGCCAAGGGATTAGAGTTTGAAGCGGTCTTTGTTCATGCAGAAGAAGACAGGTTCCCCAAGAAGGATTCCAATATTGAAGAGGAAAGAAATCTATTTTATGTGATGCTCACACGTGCCCGGAGTATATTATACCTCAGTGGAAATAGTCAGTTCGTTGAACAAGCTGTGACCGGCCAACAGATAGACCGAGACATTCGATACGATACGCTCTGGAAAAAAGCCACCACAGCTACGCAAAGGGAACTGCCTTTTTGATTCTGAAGGTGGGCAATGGGAACAAAAAAGAAAAACAAGACGTCCAAACGCACAACCGGAAACCCGCGCGCCCCGTTCAAGCTAACGCAGGATTGGGAAGAACAAACGCATTGGATGTTTCTGAGCAAGGATGATCAAGTACGGGCGGAAATACGCTCCAACATAGAAGGGGATATCGACCTCCATATAGACTGTGGAGCATGGGCCACCCTCAAAGACGCCCAACGAGTAGCGGGATTTCTCCTCGCGCTGTTAATGGACGAGCATGGGTATAGCCGAGATGTGGAGGAATTCGATGAAGAACTTCTCGATGTGTTCGAAGACGTTGCGGCAACTCCAAAGATTGTCTCCGTAAACCGAGACTTGGTGGAATTGAGTCCGGAACAAGCCAAGCAATTGTACGAACGCTACGATGAAGGCGGAACCAAGAAAAAGAAGAAGAAGAAGAAAAGCAACAAAAAGGCGTAATCCCCCTGCTCTTACCTGATAAGACTTCCCTTGGTATACTCGGGGAACTGCACCTACTAAAGGGTTTATATTATGATTTACGGTCGTGACGCGGTGGGCTCTGATCCAGGATATGTCAGTGGTGGCCTTGTGGGCCTTCCTGACCCGGCTCAAGTCCAAGCCCAAGCAGTAGCACTACAACAACAGCAAATAACTCAAGCGCAACAGGAAGAGATGGCTCAAGCGCAACAGCAAGCGCAGCAGCAGGCACAACAGATCGCACATCAGCAAGCGCAGCAGATAGCACAACAGCAGATAGCACAGGCGCAAATAGCCCAAACACAAATATACATGGCTCCCCACATTGACCTCTTATGGGCAAAGTTCATTGATCGTTTGTCCGCGAGCCCAGTAGCGAACGACAGTGACTTATTCACAGATGTCTCCGCAGTTGTAATTCAATCCTTTGCCCCCGACAGTCAGTCTCACCAAGCACTGAAACGTTGGGCAGAACAATACACCGGAAAAGAGGGTACTGCTCAGCAGCAGCAAGCACAACAAGCACAAGCGGAGCAGCAGCAGGCACAAGCGGAGCAGCAGCAGGCACAAGCGGAGCAGCAGCAAGCACAAGCGGAGCAACAGCAGGCACAAGCGGAGCAACAGGCACAAGCGGAGCAACAGCAAGCACAAGCGGAGCAACAGCAGGCACAAGCGGAGCAACAGGCACAAGCGGAGCAACAGCAAGCACAGCAGCAAGCACAGCAGCAGGCACAGCAACAACAAACGGCCCAACAGCAAACTGGTGGACCGTTCATTGCCGGACGTTGGCGCAATCGCTCAAACTCACGCTGAGTTTTGATTAGGTTTGCGCAGTGGAATCAACCGTCGCTCAATCTCAGCACGCCGGAGTAGCTGTGCAGGATCTAATTCCTTATAAGTCCGCGCTCTTACTTCCTTATCGGGCGCCTCCTCTTGCGCATCTTGACGCAAATGCGGCTTTGCCCGAGTGTACCGAACAAGACTCTTTTCATCAACAACAACCGGCTCCTTACGGAAGCGAGGATTTCTAGGTCGCTGCCTCCTAACCATAGCGTCCTTGATACTTGGATCTTCCTTTTCTTCACGCAGCCGATA
>SDBV01008399.1_pt1 | contig 13946 bp, 13 predicted proteins | sample 2277081 | NCBI WGS metagenome assembly SDBV01 (sample SAMN10402039, study PRJNA504765) | marine sediment metagenome | isolation source: marine sediment core GS10_PC15, 223 cmbsf | place: Arctic Ocean: Southern Knipovich Ridge | collected 2010 | reverse complement strand
CTTGTTCATAATGATAACGATTATACCCTGTTCCTGATAATGAAAAGGTATCACCATCTCCTATTCCATTAATATTAGGAAATTTTAATATATTTAATATAGGAACTAAATAATTTTGTGGATTAGCAGGAATTTCAGTACCAGTGATTTCAAAATCTGGATGCCCTTGACCAGTGGGTACAGGTTCTCGCATATCTATCCAATTAAGACTTACTAAAGGAGAAGCAATGTTCATAAAATCAGAAATAGAAGTTAATCCTGTAAAAAAACTTGGTCCTAAACCATAATTAGAATGACCGTCAAAAACAACACAACTGTCTTTACTATTAAGAGCATCAGATAGACTCTGTTCTGTAGTATTTATTATAATAGTAAAATTATTATATGTATAAGTATTATCTGTTTTTGTTGCACCGATACCAGTTAGATAGGTTTCTAATGCTGCTTTTCCAGCTCCTCCATCACCGAATATAGCATAAATATTAATTGATGGAGGGGGTATAGTAATAGAATCAACAGAAGACCCGATTGCAGTGAGTACAGGTAACTTATATGTAAAAGTTCCACAAGACTCCCATACACCATCTGCTACATAAGTATAATAACAAACTTCAATTTTATCCTCTAAAGGAAACTCACTACAACCACATTCATTCCATGATCTTGAAACACCACAATCATCCTTCATTGTTTTGGGATCACCAGGATGATTCTCTACACAATTGTATGTTGGATAACTATAAATTTTAGAAACACTTTTATAAGTATTAGCACTACCAGCACAATTATTCCAATTTCCTAAGACTTCAACAGGGCTGTAATCACCAAAACAATCATTCCATGCAGTAATACTTGCCCCGGTATTTTTATTTTTTACAGCGTATAAAACTGCATAATACGTTTTTCCCACATCTGCTGATGTTAAAGGAATTTGCATTTCAATATCCAATCCTTCCTGATCTCTTCCAAAAAAGTCATAACTCAACAATGGATTAAATTCTGCAGGACCATGATATATTGAACTCCCATCAATATATTCTAATCTATGGAATCTTCCTTCCGGTGATAATGAATGATAATAAGTGGTTAGGTCTGTACTCTGATATGTTGGCATATATCCATAGGATTGACCACTTAGTATTGCATTATATTCACTTTCTGGTAATATTACTATACCATAATAATCAGCATATTCAGCTGACGTATGATAATCCACTTTTAAAACTGGAGTATCAAATTCCCATTCTAGTTTCAATTCAAGATGATTCGGTTCATATAAACCTGGCTCACTATAAATACCTGGTATTCCACCTGGTCCAGTAGAAGTTTTGCAATTAAAAAATAGAATAAGTAGAATAAATGGAAAACTGTAATAAAAACGAAATATTTTCATCATAAAAGACTATCCTCTAAATTTTTAGAAATACTAATATTATATATAGGAATAGCGGTAATAGTATTTTTTATAACCATTATTTATCAATGTTTGAATTGCATTATTCATTGCTTTTTCTTCTATATGGAATCAATAATTGATTTCTTTTCCGATATTTAAAGCTGGTCGATGTTTCCCGTAATGGTGATATCCTATATCCTTTAATTCCATCTGCATAATAATATTTACCATTACCGGTTATTCTATAAAGTGGTTTAAATGTATTTAATGTTAAAATTTCCATTGGATTAAAGTAATACATCAATACAATGTTTTGAATATATATTTTTTTATTTTCTTTTATCTCATTTTTAAATGCCTCGTTTAGCATTTTATTTATGTCCATCAAATTACCTAAAAATGAATCAGTTGTTCCTTTAATTTTATGCCAAATACGCTCAAAAGAAAAGTCTCCATTTTTACAAACTATGATTTCTATTATATCACCTAAGTATCTATCAGTCGATAGGATTTCATATTCATTAAACTTTCTAGTATAAGTAATCTTATAGCCTTCTTCTCCAAATTTACTTTTATATGAAATACTCTTTTTAACGCTATCTGAAGGGACTTTATCAAAATATTTTTCTATAAATTCTTCTGCAATTTTTTCTGATTTTCCTAAAGTTAAAAAATCAGAATTAGGGATAAATCCATCAGCATTTAAACATACATAACCATAGGGGCCAAATTCTACTGATATTTTTTTATTTGATATATCTGATAAGTATCTTTTTATTGTAGTTCCCATTAATTTTATTTCTTCATAATCAGAAACAGATTTTTCCGGGATCCATTGATTCAGTAATTCTTCTTTATTTATGGACTCATCTGATATTATTATATAGGGAAGTCTTTTCGGTAATTTTGTTATATCACATTTTATAACTATATTTTCAGATAATGTATTAGGACTTGGTTCCCCATAAAGTAAGTTGTTTAAAGTTGTTAATATTAAAAAATAAAAAATAATTAAAATAAAAATATGCTTTTCTTTAATTTTCATTTCTTTTTTAATCTCTTTTTAGCTAATTTTGCCTGACTATGATTTGGATATTTATCAATCAATTCTTGATAGATTTCATTTGCTTTATTTTTTTGATTCAATTTTTCATAACATTCTGCTAATCTATAATATGCAAAAGGTACTCTATCTTTTTGTCCTTTTTTTTGTTTATTTCCATATTTTTTTATAGTTTCATAAAACTTTATTTTAGCCCTCTCATATTTTTTCTGAATAAAATAAATAAATCCTATTTGAAAACAACAATCATCCGCATATATACTTTCAGAATAATTCTGACAGACCTTATTCAATTCATTTATAGTCCTTTCATAGTTCTTTATTTCGAAATAAAGATAACCAATCTCCTTTTGTGATGCATCTGCAAATTTAAAATCCGGATAATCATTAACTACAATTTTAAATTCATTTAAGGCTTTTTGCCAATTAGATATATTTAATGATTGATTAAAAAGTAATGGACTTCTATACTGCATACTAAAACCCATACCATTACGAAAATGTTTTTCTGCATTTTCTTCAGAGAAAATATCCAATGGTAAAAATAAATAAAAAAATATAATAATTTTAAATAGTATAAAAAATTTCATGCTTTTTTACTACCCTTTTTTTTAAATATATATGTTTTATATTATGTTTATAATTTTTATTGTCAAGAAAAAAATTATTTATTTTTTTTAATTTTATTAATTTTTATATGAAAAGATCTTATATTTTTATTTTAGTATCCAAATTATTTCATTAACTTATTAACATATATTTCAATAATTGAGCAGGGCATGTTGATATCCCATTTTTCCAGTACTTCAGGATGTATTTCACCGAAATATCCCAGGATTTTATCTTTATATATAATCTGCGCACTTCTTCCTTTTAAAAGATAGGGTATTTTGATTGGTTTTATCTGGAAATCATCAATTCCCGCATAGTATATGATATTATCAACATAACTTCTCATCTCAGAGAAATTTGTCTTTGAATGTGCACTTAAGAAGCCTATATTTAATTCAGTTTTAAAGCCATGATTTTCATTGCTGTCTTTATTAGCTACTTCTCCTATTTCAAATATTTTATGCGGATAGTCTGCTTTGGCACTTACAGATTCAACTTCTAAAAGTAATGGAATAATACTATTCCGGATTACATTAAAAGATTCTGTCATAGGATTTGCAATTTCAAGAGCCTCTCTTTGCTCTATATTCATTTTATTATAAATGTTATCTTCAGATGTAAGGATATTTGATAATATTTCCTGAAATTCCATTCCAACAGCCCAGCTTCGGAGTTTATCGGAAAACAGCTCTTCTTTTGATAATACTCCAATTGTAGGGTTTGAAGGCATTTTAATCTCAAAATTATCATATCCTTTACCAATTACATAATCTTCAGCTACATCTACTAAATGCATAATATCATTTCTATATGGAGGTACTTTAACAGATAATTTGTCTTTTTCAATTTTTATATCATTAAAACCCATTTTTTTAAGATTAGCTGTTATTTCTTCTTTTTTTGGTACTGATCCTATTATTTTATCAAATTTATTAATATCAATATTTATTTTATTCTTAAAATCATAGGGTACAGAAATTGATTTTGTATATTTAGTTTCATACGGATAATTAACTTGAATAGGAATAATCTCAGCACCCCTGTCCGAGAGATCACATGCAATAATGTTTGCAACTAACAGTATATTGGTAATATTAGATCCTGTTAATTCCACAAACAGCTCATTGTCTCCAATCTCTACTTCACCAATATATTTACTGTTAATTATCGGGGGAAATGACAAAACATTATTATCCGAGTCGAGAATAATAGGGTAGTCTTTATGATCTTTAACAATATGCTTGAATTCAACTCCTTTTGGATGGTTTTTTAATATCTCATTTAAATTCATCTCTTTTTTTTCTTCTAAAGGAGTAAATTTAATACTTTCAGGTTTAACAGCCTTATATATAATAGGAAATTTAATTCTGTTAAGTTTATATATACCAATAGCAATATCAGCTCTTTTTCTGCCGAAATTCATTGCAAACTTTTCCTGGTTCTGTATTAATTCAAGGAGCAGGTCTTCATTTATCTTTATGTTTTTTGCAGCAAAACCTGCAATATACGGCCTTATCTGTTGAATATTCTTATCTACATTGATAATATATTTTGCTTTATCTTTAAAAAAGGGATAATCATATTTATTAAGTTTTAAATACTGGTTAATATGCCTGGCAATGCCTGCCGATGTCCATTGATCAGGCCTGTTAGTATCATTTAGTTCGATTTTTATTAAATCACCAGTAATATCATCCAGTTCAGCTTTAGCGCTTTCAAGTAAAGTTTCCAACTCAATATTATTCAGCTTTTTTTTCAGTAATTTATAAAGATCATTCTTTTTTATCTCAATTTTAGGCATTTTATAATACCATCCTTGTATCGCGTATCAGATCCAGGTCCCTGCTGAACAGGTCTCTGATATCATTAAATCCTAATGCCATCATAGCCATACGGTCAACTCCGAGCCCCCAGGCCAGGACAGGTATATCTACACCCAGCGGAACTGTTACTTCAGGCCTGAATATCCCGGCACCTCCCATTTCCATCCATCCGATTTTTGGATGTTTTATATGGACTTCAACCGAAGGTTCTGTAAACGGGAAATAACCCGGAACATATTTTACTTCTTTTGCAAGAGCTATTTCATCTGCAAAGAGTTTTAACAGTCCTAATAATGTAGAAAAATCAGCATCTTCACTTAAAACAATCCCTTCTACCTGAAAAAAATCAGCCAGATGAGTGGCATCCACTTTATCATAACGGAAACACCTTGTCATTGCAAAGTATTTTCCAGGTATTTCCGGCCCTGAAGCCAGTTTGCGGGCCGAGAGAACCGTTCCCTGAGTACGCAGAAGCAGTCTTTTGGCTGTTTCTTCATTAAATTCATATCCCCAGCCTTTAGAACCTGTTTTTCCGCCATTTTCATGTGTTTTAGCTACATTGCTGAAAAATGGTTCTTTTATTGATTTAGCATATTGCGGTTCTTTAATAAAATAATTGTCATGAATATCCCTTGCAGGATGAGTCTGGGGCATATAAAGGGCATCCATGTTCCAGAATTCTGTTTCAATTAGAGAACCTCTCATTTCCTGGAATCCCAGACTGACAAATTTGTATTTTAACAGGTCCAAATATTCTTTATACGGATGTTTTTTGCCTATTAAAATATGAGGTGCAGGCAGGTTTATATTATATTCCCTGAATTTCTTATCTTGCCATGATTTTTCCTTTAACATTTCAGGTGTGATTTGGGATATCTCTTCACCGGACATATCTGCCTTTATAAGATTTTCTTTTATTTGAAGACCTTCGTTTGTGATCTTATATGTATATATTTCGCTTTCCTTGAATTTAAAGAATCCTTTATGCAGTTGTATCTGTAAGGCATTTTTTACAGTACTGACCTGAAGAGGAGTTAATTTATTTTCTAATATTTCTTTTTTTTCTTTAAATTCATTTAAAAGATCTTTTAAACTATTATAATAATCCATATTAAAGGAATCAGTCACAAATAAATTACCTTTATCATTTTGAGCTATCTCCTTATTCTTTTTTAAAAAACCAAACGCAGATCCGATATCCTTTTTATCATATTTTAAATTCAGCATCAAATCATTAGCATCAGCATTTTTATTTTCATTAAGATATTGGTGTATGACCTTTTCAATCAATTCTTTTCCAATAAATTCTTTACCTTTATCTGTAACAGTATATTTTTTTATAACTGTCTTTTTATCTTTTCCAATTAAATTTTTTCCTTCAAGCCAGTTAATCCCGCTTCTTGCCCGGGCTTCTTTAAGATCAGTTTTTGATTCCATGCTGATGATGCTGAATGGCTCCTGCCCAATATTCAGCAGTATCTTGATCTCAAACGGGTGCATTGTTTTGATGATCTGATTAATATCCATAATTTTTTCCTGCTAAATACTAATAAATAAAAAACGTATGTCAATTATTTTCATATTAAAAATAAGTAATTTGCTTGACTATCTTTTGCAACAAGGTATGATTTATTTTATGAATTCAAAATTTGTAATAGAGCAGAGTAAAAAAGAATATTTACCCGATATTGCAGCCCTATGGAGAAAAATGATAAGCTATTACTATTTGGTTGAACAGAATTTTAATATTACAGAAGATTGCGAAGAAAGATATTTAAAATACCTTGAATCAATTAATATTGATACTCTTACCAGAATATTAATTGCGCGTGATAGTGATATAATTCTTGGATTCATGATAGGGAAGATATCCCTCCGGCCGCCTGTTATTGTTAAAGGCCATATTGGTATTATTGAAGATTACTGGGTTAATAGACTTTATTTAGATAGAGATTTTCAACAGGAAATTAAAAAAAAGATATTCCTTAATCTTAATAAATGGTTTGATACGAAAAAAGTTGAAAGGATAAGACTTGAAATTTCAACACAACTGGATAAGGATAAAGAACTATGGGAATCATTTGGCTTTGTATCTAACAAATGGGTAATGTTCAAGTAAAAACTCCAACTGTAATTGACTTTTAATAAATATATATTATTTTAATTATCATTATGGCAAAATCAAAAATATATTTTATGGATCTGAAAACAAATCCCGGGCTTAATCTTCTAAAGAAGTTTAAAAGATTGCTCACTCAATCAGGGCTTAATACCGTCTTTTCAGAGAAAGAATTGGTCGCTATAAAACTCCATTTTGGTGAGCATGGTAATTTAGCATATCTCAGGCCGGATTATACAAGGGTAATAGTAGATATATTGAAAGAAAACAAGGTTATACCGTTTTTAACAGATACAAATACATTATATATGGGCAGAAGAGCTAATGCACCGGAGCATCTGAAATTAGCAGCAGAACACGGGTATAATATACTCAGTACAGGTGCCCCTGTGGTCATTGCTGACGGCTTGCTCGGGCTTGATTTTATTGAAGTTGAAAATAGCCATGCTAAACTCAAGCATTTTAAAACAATAAAGATAGCCAGTGGTATTTTTCATGCTAATGGGGTAGTGGTCTTTTCCCATTTTAAAGGACACTGTAATTCCGGATTCGGCGGCGCATTTAAGAATCTTGGTATGGGCGGGGCTCCAAAGCCGGGGAAGCTTGAACAGCATTCCGACTTAATTCCCTTTGTTAAGGCAAAAGAATGCACTGGCTGTAATCTCTGCTTCAAGTATTGTCCTTCTAAAGCCATTTCATTTGATGAGAACAAAAAAGCAGTTATCAGTAAAGATAAATGTATTGGATGCGGTAAATGTATTGCTGTATGCCGGTTTGGAGCAATGCAGAACCAGTGGGATACATCCCACCAGGTATTTATGGAACGCATGGTTGAATATAGTTATGGAATATGGAAACAGAAAAAAGATAAACTTCTCTTTATTAATGCACTCATTGATATTACACCTGATTGTGACTGTTTTTCTAATAATGATATCCCTTTAGTTGAAGATGTAGGTATTTTAGTATCCAGAGACCCTGTGGCCATTGAACAGGCATCTTTCGACCTTGTACAAAAATCAGAAAAGATCAGGTCTTCACAGTATTATGAAGATATAAAAGATAAAGATTCTATATTTAAAGCCAGAACCCCTGATGCAGATGCAGGGTATTTAATGGAATATGCAGAAGAACTCGGCATGGGCAGCCGGGAATATGAATTAATTAAGCCTTAATTAAGGCGCCTTTTCTCTCCTAAAACAAATAATCATTTTTTTTTATTACCCGATATTTATATTAACTTAAAGGATGTGCGTTTTATGTATAAGTATCAGATCATTGGTGAAAAAAAACTTAGAGGTGAAGTCATTATAAGTGGTTCGAAGAATGCAGCATTAGCTTTACTTGCCGCTTCATTACTTGCGAAAGGGAAGACAGTCCTTCATAATGTACCTGATTTAAAAGATATCAGGACAATGCTTGAACTGATTGAAGAACTGGGGGTTGAATATAAATTTGAAAAGAACAGGCTCGAACTAGACACCAGTATCATAAAAACACACAAAGCACCGTATGAGATGGTAAAGACCATGCGTGCCTCTATATATGTATTAGGCCCTCTGCTGGCCAGGGTAGGCAAAGCAGAAGTATCCTTGCCCGGCGGCTGTGCTATAGGGCCGAGGCCGGTTGATCTTCATATCGAAGCAATGAAAAAGTTAGGGGCTAAGATTAAAATAAATCAGGGATTCATTAATGCAAGTGCCGAAAAATTGGCGGGGACAGAGGTATTTTTAAACAAGGTTAGTGTAGGAGCTACAGCTAATATATTAATGGCCTCTGTCCTTGCCAAAGGTACTACTGTTATTAAAAATGCTGCGCTGGAACCTGAAATTGAAGAGCTTATCCATTTTTTAAATAAGATGGGCGCAAAGATTAAAGGCGAGAATACTGATACTCTGTATATTAAAGGAGTTAATAAATTATCTTCCGTGAAAAATTATACTGTTATTCCTGACAGGATAGAAACTGCAACATTACTTATAGCCGCTATCATAACAAAGAGTTTAATTACACTTAAAAATACTTTAGCAGCGCATATTCATTCATTAATTAATATCCTTCAGGAGATGGGTGTTGAGTTATCTGTAACTGATAAAAAAATAAAAATAAAAAAGATCAATAATTTGCAGCCGGTTTATATCAAGACCCTGCCGTATCCGGGTTTTCCTACTGATATACATCCTCTTATTGCAGTATTGCTCTGTGAAGTCAAAGGCATCAGTGTTATTAATGAAACCATATTCGAGAACAGGTTCGGGTATGTTCCTGAACTGAAAAGAATGGGTGCGGACATTCAGATAGATGACCATATTGTTATAATAAGGGGGGTTGACCATCTGCAGGGCGCAACAGTGATGGCATCAGACCTCCGCAGCGGCGCAGCACTGGTCCTGGCAGCACTTGGTGCTAAAAAAGAGACTCTTATTGACAGGATCTATCATATTGACAGAGGGTATGAAGGCCTGGAAAATAAGTTAACAAAATTAGGAGCTAAAATTAAGAGATTAAATACTAAGCAGTATTAGTAGTCTAAGAGTACAGAAGTTAAAGAGTCTAAAAGTATATCCTTATACTCTTAGACTTCTGTACTTTGAACTCTTAGACTATATATAGGAGGCTTTATTATGATAAGAGGATTATACACAGGTGCAGCAGGAATGCTCTCACAAACAACTAAGATGGAAGTTGTTGCTAATAATCTTGCTAATGTAGATAAAACCGGCTATAAGCGGGATCTGACAATATTTAAAAATTTTCCTGAAATGCTTCTGCGCAGGGTCAATGATAATGGTGTTGTTAAATTCCCGCTTGGTTCTTATGATAAGATGCCTTACGTTGGTAAGCTCGGTACCGGGGTAGAAGTTAATGAAGTCTTTACTACACATGTACAGGGCGGGTTGAAAAAGACTGACAACCAGTTCGATTTTGCTCTGGAAGGAAAAGGATTTTTTGTTATTGAAACAGATAAGGGAACAAGATATACAAGGAATGGAAATTTTTTTATAGATAAGGGGAGCTTCCTGGTAACTAAGGACGGATTTAAAGTCCTTGGTGAAAATGGTCCTATACAGGTACAAAAGAATAATTTTGAAGTTAGTGAACATGGAGAGATACTGGCCAACCAGGACCTCTCCGGTAATGCTGTTGTATCATCACAGCAGAATGACTGGGCAGACGCTCAGGTTATTGACAAATTTCAGATCGTTACTTTCAGGCAATACAGGGAACTTAAAAAAGAGGGTAACAGCTTTTTCAGAGAGACACGTTATTCAGGCGGTGCTGTACAGCCCGCTAATATACCTAAGGTGAGGCAGGGTTTTTTGGAGAACTCCAATGTCAATATAGTCCGGGAGATGATTGAAATGATAGAAGTTCAGAGGGCTTATGAAGCAAATTCTAAATCTGTCACATCACATGATGGGACATTAAATAAATTAATAAATGATATGGCAAAAATTTAAGGAGGTGATCTAATATGATGCGTTCATTATGGACAGCAGCTGCCGGAATGACCGGACAGCAATTTCATATTGATACTATTGCAAATAACCTGGCAAATGTTAATACAACAGGTTTTAAGAAAAACAGGGCGGATTTTGAGGATCTTTTATATCATACCCTGAAGACAGCAGGTACTCCTGCAACTAATGTAACAGTTGTACCAACAGGAATCGAAGTAGGGCATGGTGTAAAAGTTGCAGCAACCCAGAAAATGTTTGCACAGGGCAGTCTCAAACAAACTGATAATCCTTATGATATGGGTATTGAAGGTGAAGGATTTTTCAGGGTGCGGCTTGTTGACGGTACAGTAGCATATACCCGGGACGGAGCATTTAAGATCGACAATAATGGGCAGGTTGTGAATTCCAACGGGTATTTTCTTGATCCGGAAATAGTATTTCCTGAAGGATTTCGTGAAGATACTGTAAATATTAATGAAGAAGGAAGAGTTTTCTGCAAGATAGGAGCTTCTGATGAAAATTTGGAAGTCGGGCAGATCAATCTTTACAGGTTTGTTAATCCTAAAGGATTGAAATCAATTGGCGGAAATCTTTTTAAGACAACTGTTGGTTCAGGAGCAGAAATTGAAGGAATGCCTGCTTATGATGGAATGGGAAAGATTGTTCACAAGTTCCTTGAAAGATCAAATGTTAATTTAATAGACGAAATGGTTGGCATGATAACCGCCCAGAGAGCTTATGAAGTTAATTCAAAATCCGTAACAACATCAGATTCCATGCTGGCAACAGCAATTGGAATGAAACGATAAATAAAATACTAATGCAGGGGACAGAAGTAGATCCCCTGTCCCCTGCATTATCTCGGTGTCAGACACCACTAAATAGTGATATCCAGAGACCGAAATTAAGGTGAAATATGAAAAAAATAATCATCATTATCTTTCTGATCTTTATTTTAGTATCAACATTATACGCTGAAAATAACATGGAATTTTCTATTAAGAATAAAATATTTAATTATCTTAACACAGCATATAATATCAGTAACAACAATATCCTGTATGATATTATTGATAAGGAAAAGATCCCTAATTTTCAGTTATATGAGATTAAAATAATAAATAAGAATAAGATCGAACCCAATGAAAGGATCAATTTTCAGATAAAGATCTCATCTTTTTTTAATAAAAATAATCATCATATAGTTACTGTTGAAGTTTTCATAATGAATTTTATTGATATTACCAAGAAAAAAATAAAATTAAATAAGAATGACAGAATTAAGATAATTTATAAAAATAAAAATATTAAATTCACTGATATGGGCACTATTAATAAAATAGTTGATTCAGATATAATAATAGTGAAAAATAGTTTTAATTCTTTATTAAAATGCAGATTAATTTCAAATAAAGTAGCTGAGGTTATACAATGAAAAAAATATTAATCTTCTTTTTTATATTTATAGTTATTCTTATATTTGCTGTTAAAATAAACGGGCAGGTAAAAGTAAAAGTGAAGAATCTTGTTTCTATTGAAGGCTTAAATGAAAATTCACTTATAGGGTATGGTATTGTGACCGGTTTGAACGGCACAGGTGATTCGAAAAAATTTAAGTTATCAGAAAAAATCTTAACAACAATACTGAATAATCTCGGGATAGATATGGAAAACGAAAAACTGGAATCAAAAAATAATGCCCTGGTCCTGATCACAGCCAGGCTTCCTGCAATCACAAAAGCCGGAGAAACAATTGATGCTAATGTAGCCTCCATCGGGGATGCCAAGAGCATAACAAGCGGCCTCCTTCTGCAGTCACCGATAAAAGGCCTGGATAATAATGTTTACGGTATTGCAGAAGGCATTGTAACGGTTGTTGACAGCTCGGGAAAAAACCAGGCCAGCGGGATAATACCGTCAGGAGTTATCCTGCAGAAAGAGTTCACTTCCGATTATATTAATAAAAATAAATTTATCCTGACTTTAAAAAATCCTGATTTTGGAACTATTATCAAGATAAGGGATGCAATTATTGCAGCTCTCCCTGAACTATCTGTCGATGTATTAAATAATAAGATCATTGAAATAACAGTTAAAGAAGATAAAAAGAAAGACCTGCCAAAAATAATAGCACAGATACATGATATAGAAGTTGAACCGGAAAGCAGCGCAAAGATAGTAATAAATAAAAGATCAGGAGTTATTGCTTTTAGCGGTGACATTAAACTTCTTGAATCAGCAGTATCATATAAAAATATAGATATCTCAATTAAAAGGCAGTCAAAGAAAGATAAAGGGCCTGTAAAGAATATAGTTTATCTGGACTCATCATCTGATATTCAAAGTTTAATAGACGGCTTGAATAAACTTGGTGCAAAGACAGATGATATTATCTCAATTTTATATTCATTAAGAAAATCCGGTTCTTTATTTGCAGATATTATAGTGGATTAGAACAATGACATTTTCCAATTTATCAACAGTTGATCCAAGATCGACGTATGATGCAATGCAGGATGCAAAATTTAAAGCATTTAAAGCATTAAGTAAAAAGATCGATCCTAATAAAAAAGATTTTAAAAATATCCTTAATAAAGAAGTAGAAAAAACACAATTAAAAGAAGTTGCGCAGCAGTTCGAATCTTTATTTGTAAATATGATGTTCAAATCATTACGCAAGAATATAAACAAACACAGGCTTATAAAAGAAAATCCTGCAGAAAATATATTTACTGATATGCTGTATCAGGAATATTCTCTCCAGATAGCTAAGTCCGGCCAGTTCGGCCTGGCTGAACAGATCTACAAATGGGGACTTCCTTCTTTAGATATATCAGCTTGATTTGTAAGAGAGAGGCATAAAAATAGATATTTAATCAATTAATGTTTTTATTTTTGCATATACTTCTTTAAAAATCTCATCAGGCAATTTACAGATCAATTCAGCTTTACGTACCTGCCAGTCAAGACTTTTAATCTGATCAGCCAGGATGACTCCTTTAATTTCCAAATCATCCGGAATTCTCACTTCAAATGGATAATTTTTTATTTTAGCAGTAACAGGACAAAAAAGGCCTAATCCAACTTTACTATTGTATTGCCTGGGTGAAATTACAAACACTGGTCTGCGCCCGGCCTGTTCATGCCCTGTTTGAGGATTGAATTCCAGCCAGATAATATCACCACGGGAAGGAACATAAATGCCTGGCATCACCATATCTCCTTACCAACATTCTTTTCAATAACAATCTCATTATGGATATTTTCCGGAGTTATTTTAGCAAGTAAATTATTTAATTTAAAAGAAGGACTGAGTGATTTTATTATTATTGTCTCTTTCTCAATTTTTATATCTACGGTTGATCCATCATCTAAATGTATTTGGGGTTGTCCATCACTTCAGATTCACCACCAAAGAGTGGCACTCAGAAGGCAACCCAAAGGGTTGCACCAAGAGGCCCGCTAAGGCCCT
>SDBV01008398.1_pt1 | contig 13951 bp, 12 predicted proteins | sample 2277081 | NCBI WGS metagenome assembly SDBV01 (sample SAMN10402039, study PRJNA504765) | marine sediment metagenome | isolation source: marine sediment core GS10_PC15, 223 cmbsf | place: Arctic Ocean: Southern Knipovich Ridge | collected 2010 | reverse complement strand
AAAGCACGCTCCTTTACTGGTAGAAGACCCACCAGCTAGCACTTTTATGCAGGTTAAGTCTCTGGCTAAACCACAATACTTAGTGGGGATTGATGCAATTGCGGTCATTTCTAGGGATAAAATACCAGGTTGGGACGTGACATACGTTCCCATGAAATACGGTGGCGTAAAGCAAGTTTATCCCAATCTCCCCCCTGGTAGAGGTATGTTCTCTAAGTTTGTAACCGTTGGCAACCTGGTCTTTTGCTCCGGTTGCGCTGGGCGGACTTTAGAGACGGGTGATGTTCCATCGGATAAGCTGGAAGATCAGCTGAATGTAGCCCTTGACAAGGTAAGGCTTGCTATGGAAGAAGCAGGCAGTTCAATGAACAACCTAGTTAAGGTCGTTCATCTCATCAGGAACCTGGAAGATATACCCCAAATGTGGGAGGTAGAGCGAAAATATTATCGGAATCATGCGCCGCTTCTGCTAGAAGAGCCACCGGTAAGTGCCCTTATCCAGCCTCAATCACTGGCGAAGTCCCATTATTTAATTGAAATAGATGTAATTGGGGTTATTTCCAGAGATAGACCCGGTTGGGAAATGAAGAAATATCCACTCTATTATGGTGTAAAGCAGGTTTATAGCAAATCTATCACAGTTGGCAATACAATTTTTATCACTACTATGGGTGGTCAGAGTCCGGATGCCGGAAGGTTTCGAAGAGGTGATCTGGATAACCAGATAGTGGTAGCCCTCGACAAGATTAGGCTTATTTTAGAGCAAGCCGGGGGCTCTATGAACAATATCATCAAGACGACGATGCGCCTGAAGAACCTGGAGGATTACTCTCGCATGAGAGAAGTAGAGCTACAATATTATCAGAAGTATGCGCCTCTTCTGGCTGAAAATCCTCCAGCCAGCACTTTTATTCAGCCAGCTTCTTTACCAAACCCCGACTATTTATTTGAGATGGAAGTAGTAGGCGTTATTTCCAGAGAAGATGCAGTGATGTGGCAACATCTGGGTAATCAGTATCTAGCAGGGTTAGGAGGTTAGCTAATTCCTCAAATTGTTGATAAGGGACGCAAAAGGTAAACTGAAACCTGCTTGGGCTGCATTTGCAACAGAGAATGTCTGTGCTCTGCTTCCCTATTTTCCTTGCCGAGAAATGACACCTATTACGTCGAACCCAACCAGATACTCGGGACTCGCCAGTGAGAGGGGTTGAGTAAAAGTACCAGCTCGTGGTTCTTCTACCATAATAGGAGCATTTTTTTGATAGTACTCAAACTCTGCCTTCCTCATGCGCGAGTAATCCTTTACGTTCCAAAGATAACTGACGAGCTTTATCATGTTATTTATAGAACTTCCCGCCTCCTCCATGGCAAATCTAGCATTGTTAAAGGCTGTGGTTACCTGCTCTTCTAGAATATCGGATTCAATCTTACCGTTGTCTGGATTTACACCGGTCACACCGGAGAGAAAAATCAGGTTGCCCACCACAACAGACCTGGAATAAGGTTGCTTTACACTTCCATAATACGCTGGATATTTCTTCACTTTCCAACCAGGTCTATCTCTGGAAATAACCCCAATTGCATCTATGTTTATCAAATACTCGGACTTTTCCAGAGAGCGAGGCTGCACGAAAGTGCTAGCTGGTGGCTCTTCTACCAGGAGGGGAGCGTGCTTTTGATAATATTGTAGCTCTACTTCTCTCATGCGGGGGTAATCCTCAAGATTCTTGAGGTAGATAACGGTTTTAACTATGTTCTCCATAGAGCCCCCTGCCTCCTCCATAGTCATTTTGACCTTGTCAAGAGCGGTTACTGTCTGCTTTGCTAGATTGTCGGATTCAATTTTACCGATGTCTGGATTCACACCAGTCATACCAGCCAGAAAAATCAGGTTGCCAACCACGGCTGATTTAGAATAAGGTTGCTTTACACTTCCATAATAAAGTGGATATTTCTTCATCTGCCAACCGGGTCTATCTCTGGAAATGACGGCTACCGCATCCACCTCAACCCTGTAGTGTGATTTGGCTAAAGAGCCGACCTGAATGACAGTACTGGCTGGTGGCTCTTTTAGCAGGAGGGGGGCATGCTTTTGATAATACTCTAGCTCGGTCTCCCGCATAGAGGAGTAATCTTCTAAGTCCCGAAGAAGAATGAGAGTCTTGATGACATTATTCATAGAGCCGCCGGTCTCTTCTACAGCAATCTTGATCTTGTCAAGAGCTACAACCATCTGCTCCTCCAGCTTATCTGATGGAACATCACCAGTTTCTAATGTCCGACCAGCGGAACCAGCCAGAAAAATCAGGTTGCCAACCACTGCCGACCTAGAAAATATTGGCATCCCGGGGGCTACATTTGGATAAACCTGCTTTACACCGCCATAATACGCTGGATATTTCTTCGTCTCCCAATCCATTGCTCCTTCTCTCTTTACAGTATTGAACAGTTGTTGGCGCTGGGATTAATACCCATACTTGCGCCACTTGGCTAATGCCTTTTGTTGAATCTCCGGAGGATAGCTCGTGGTAAAGGAAACCTTCTTTGGTATATCCTCTGGCTCCCAGTCCAGAGGCCAGGTGCAGTCAAAATAAGCCCTGGCCCCCATCCGATATTGGCGCTCGTGGTGATTTACCCAAGGGGCCAGTCCCGCTTTAATGGTGTGTTCCAGTCTAACTATCCCCCTGTATGGGTGGCATTTAGTTGCCCAGGCGTGAAGCACCTGTGTCATATTAGATGGGTCTACATCATCATCGACAACGATAAGGTAGGCTATACCACCTCCTTCCTTAGTTGCCCAAATCACATGAGCTATCTCCCCGGCTACATTGGCAAATGGAGCTTTAACCGCCACTGCGGCGAGGAAATAGGAAGTCTCAGGGAAAAGGCAAACGCCAGTTACCGGTAGCCCTCGTGCTCTTAATGCTTCCAGCAGTTCTGCCCCGCCGGTTACGGAATGTATAACATTGTCGTCCACAGGGATACCCACGCAGGACATGGTAAGTATAGGATTGTTCCTATGTGTAACCGCCTTGACATGAATTACCGGCCGAGGTACTTTTCTGGATGCCATATAGCCGGTGTATTCTCCAAATGGGCCTTCATCCATTCTTTCATGGGGTCTGATTTCCCCTTCAATAACTATTTCAGCGGTGGCAGGAACAGTCAGATCCACAGTTTCACATTTTATCAGTTCGATGGGTTCACCCCGTATGGCTCCGGCTATATCAGCCTCTGAAACCCCATATGGCACAGGACTTGCCGCGCAAAAGGTTGATATGGGCTCTACACCTATGACAATAGCCACCTCCATCGGTTTGTTTCTAGGCTCATAGCCCTGGTGATACATCATCCCGTGGTGCGTACGGGGCTCTGCCTGTATACCTAAGGTATTTTTATTATGCAGCATATGTCGATACATCCCCCAATTCACCAGATTGCTATCTAAATCCTTGGCAATAGTCAAATGGAATGTACCCATATAGCGTCCCCCGTCGCCATCGTGCATCATAGGTACAGGGAACTCAAGTAGGTCTATTTTATCCCCTGTTTTAATATTCTCTTTGCACGGTCCATCATTTACTAATACAGGTTTAATTAGTCGCTGCTTTCTCTGGAGATATTCCTCCATTAGCTCCTTGTAGGGGGTATTTGGCTCCATGTCCATAGCAATTGCTATGCGCTTAAATTTGGACAGAGGACCGCCAAATAACCTGTATCCCTCCGGGTAGCCCTTAATTTTTTGGAAAAATGGTGCCGGTAAGCCTAGCTCGTGACATCGGCGAAGCATTGCTCCAGCCTCAAGGTCCCAATCGACTTCCTCCTCTATTCGTTGGGCTTCGCCTGCTTCCTCCAGCCTGGAGATGAATTCCCTCACATCTTTGAACGGCATTTTGCTTTCTCCTTTCTTGGACTAAATTGTCGTCATAATTATTACAAGCATCCAAACACCCTACAAGCCAAGGATAATATATAACCAATTTCCTCACATTATACACTATACACGCCCTTGTCAAGAACACAAGTCGCATGATTAAATGGGGCATTAGTTTACGATAGCGTGAGTCTCCTTGATTGCTAGTACCTGGAATCATAGGTGCTCGAAGGCGCCATTTATGCCAGCCCTCTATAATTTCCTGCTGTGTGCACAAAGCCCTAAAAAGGTGGTAATATACCACTACTAAAGCATAAACTAGCTAGGATATTACTTATGGCTGACTTTGCTCTAATTATGGGTGCGGCTTTAGTGGGCGGACTGGTCGCCTACCGTCTTAGGCTGCCTGTGCTCATCGGTTACCTTATGGCCGGAATCCTCATTGGCCCCTACTCATTCGGCCTGGTAAAGAACGTGGATATGATCCAGACCATGGCTACCATTGGCGTAGTCCTCCTTCTGTTCACCCTTGGGATGGAATTCTCCCTTGGTGATTTGAAGAGGGTGGGTAAGATTGGGCTCGCTGGCGGTATAATTCAAATAATAGTAACGGCACTACTGGGCTTTACCATAAGTAAGACCTTACTAAGTTGGCCCGTCACAGATGCTATCTTCTTCGGCTTTCTCATCGCCCTCAGCAGCACCATGGTTGTGCTCAAAATTCTGGTCGAACGGGGAGAAACCAACACCCCTCACGGCAGAATTATGATTGCCATTCTTCTGGTGCAGGATTTAGCAGTATTACCACTTATGGTGATTCTGCCGGCTCTGGGGGAACAGGCTACCGCCGGCTTGGCTTACTCCCTGGGAATAACCCTGCTGAAAGTCACGCTCTTTCTGGGTGCCATGACAGTAATTGGCTTCTGGATAGTTCCCCGCTTTCTTGGGCAGATGGCTGGGGTGCGCTCGAGGGAACTATTTCTAATCACTATACTAGCCATATGCTTGGGGGCTGCCTTTGGCACTGCGTACTTTGGCGTATCAGCCGCTTTTGGTGCTTTTGCGGCTGGTATGCTCGTTAGCCGCTCTCACTTCGCCCATCAAGCATTGGCAGATATTACTCCCCTTCGAATCGTCTTTGCTGCTCTCTTCTTCGTATCATTGGGCATGCTAGCCAGCCCACGCTTTATAGTCGACAACTGGGGTATGGTCGTATTGGTGGCTTTAATCATAGTCGTCGGTAAATTCATTATCTGTTCCTCCATCACCCGGTTCTTCGGTTATAGTCTCAAGACCGTCCTTTTCGTCGGTGCTGGTCTGACACAAGTCGGTGAGTTCAGCTTCGTATTAAGTCAGGCAGGACTCGAAACAGGAGTAATATCTGAGTATTTGTATTCCCTGATTCTTTCCAGTGCTATTCTGACAATACTATCTACACCTATCGCCTTCAAATTTGCTGAGCTGGCATATAGGTGGCTCTCTACTTCCAGTCGCCTGGCACCTGTCATGCAGTTCGGTAGTGATAGGACACTGATAGATGTCAAAGAGACACTTTCCAACCATGTGATTATCTGTGGGCATGGACGCACCGGTAGCAATCTGGCCAGCACTCTGCAAAGATACAACTTTCCTTATGTCGTGGTAGAGCTGAACTCACAAATTATCTCAGAGCTGCGAACTCAAGGAGTGCCATGCATCTACGGTGATGCCGGCAATCCTCAAATTTTATCTATGGCCCACCTAAATGAGGCCCGAGTGCTGGCACTCACCTGCCCTGACCCACTGGCAGAGATAACGGCTACAACCTATGCTAAACAGGTTAACCCCGACATTGACATCATAGCCGTATTCCCCGAGGAATCAGTGGCTAAGCGCTTGCGGGAGTTAGGTGTCTCGGAGATGGTAGAGCCTGCCTTTGAAGCCAGCCTAGAATTTGTCAGGCACACCTTGAGCTATTATAAGGTAGATACTCGTGAGATAGAGAGTCTAGCTTGTCCCTTCCTCAGGGAACATGAGGACAATGTTATGCCTGAGAACTCGGAATATAAGTTTAAGAAGACAGATAAGACATAAATGTCTTACCTCGCCATTTTGGTATCCTTTTTATGCTTCTTTTACAAAGTCAGCCTTACTTGCCCCACATATTGGACATGTCCAATCCTCCGGTAGCTCCTCAAATGGCGTTCCCGGGGGGATACTGTTCTCTGGATCGCCTTGTTCAGGGTCATAAATATAGCCGCAAACAGTACACCGATATTTTGCCACTTTAACAACTTTCTCCTTTATCTCTTCAACATAAAAGGGTAACTTCCAGATTTTTCCTTGGTCTTACTGCCTCTAATTGCAATCGTTTTTCTCTTATCTTAAAAATTCCGTAAGTGTTTGTGGAGTGGTTCATGCTAAGTAGTATTTGACTTTGCAGTAAGTCCATTATCCTCCGTCTAAGCTGGTGTGCTCTGTTTTGGCAAACCAATCTGTTGGGTCAGTGAGGTATTCTTGTAAATCTAGAAGGACGAGATAGTGTCCTCTCTCTTCGGCAGTCAAAGCCTGGAAGAACTGCTTTTCCGTTGGATAAGCAGTCTGGTTAGCACGGCTCTGGTAGAAATCATAGCTTTTGCTTTCCATATTCATAGCTATTTTTACCGCATTGAGTTCAGTTGCGCCTACCTTAGCTTCCTTATCAATGTCCTTCATTGCTCTAGCAAATATAGTGCTCAGCTTTTTGCCTCGGTCAAATTTTATCTCCTCATCCGGCCACTCCTGACTGTTTTTGAGAGAATTATATATTTTTTTTGCCTTCTCCTGATGGATAATTTCCTCGTCGGCGAGGGTCTGGAATAATTCTTTTGCCAAGGAGTTTCTGCTTTCCTGGTTTGCCTTCAAGTAGAATTTTCTGCCTTCGATTTCCATCTGGATAGCGAGCTGGAGCGCCTCCATTGTCTTCTTAATATCCTCTCTCATATTACCTCCTCTATCGCTGTTTAGCGCCTTCGCCAAAAGGATAGTCCCTTGATAGTCGGGTGGTTGACTTTAGCAATAAAACCTTATTCACTGTACAGATAGTATTATAATTTACTGATAAAAAGCAATAACCTGGAGATCGAGATATTATGCTAATGACTACTGAATAGATATGGGAAAGGGGTGGTGGCTCACTCCCTCCTCCAGGAAGGCAAAGCAGCAAATACGAGGTGCGAGTTTATACATCTGCTAGATATCTCTGTGCCCTGCCATCTCGCGCTCTACGCCTCTGGTATACTTATTAGCAGGTCTTCCCCATGTAACTCAGGGACTTGGATGGTGTTTTCTGTTTCCACACAGGCCGGTATAGGTCCACAAAGCATTGACATTGAGTAACTTCAGGTGTTAAGATAAAGCGGTTTTTACGGGCGATAGGTGTGGAAGGTGGTCTTGAGCAAGCAGGAGGATACCAAGCTCCGAGAGTTGAGGAGAGGGCAATCAATCGAACTTAAATTTAGAGAGGAGATTTTAAAATGCCTTATAAAGACCTTAGAGAGTTTCTGGATTTCCTAAGCAAAAGAGGGGAATTAAAGGTTTGCCAGAAAGAGGTGGACACAAAAATTGAGATTGCCAAGGTTACTGACAAATCGTCCAAAGTAGGGGGGCCGGCAATCCTCTTTAAAAATGTAAAAGGGTTTGAAACACCTGTAGTTACTGGATTATTTGGCACTTTCGATAGAAGTTTTCTGTCAATAGATTCCACTAAACACGATGGATTCAGAAGAGTACTCAGAGGGATAGAGAAACCAATACCTCATAAACTAGTAAGTGATGGCCCGTGTAAGGAGATAATTAATATTGGGGGGGATGTCGACCTGTATAAGATTCCGGCTTTATGGCATCATGAAGAAGATAGTCATCATTATATAACCGCTACTAGTTGCCGAGTCAAAGACCCTGATAGTGGCATAAGCAACAACTCTGTCAACAGGCTGGCGGTACAAGGTAAGGATAAGCTTACCATCCATACAAATCCACCCCAGCATTTGCGGATTATTCTCAGCAAATATTTAGAACGAGGTAAGGTATGCCCGATAGCTATTGTCGTGGGGATAGACCCGGCGATATTTGCTTGTAGTGCCTGTAGAATCCCTGCTGGTATGGATGAGCTTGATGTCGTTGGCGGGATTAGGGGGATGCCAGTAGAGGTAGTCAAGTGTGAAACGCTTGACCTTGAGGTGCCGGCGACATCAGAGCTGGTCATTGAAGGTGAATTTATACCTGGTGAGGAAGAGGGATATGTCGGAAAAACCACGTATGCCAATGAGGCTCCCTTTGCTGAAATTACTGGCTACTTTGGTTTACAAACTCGTTCTCCGATAATTCATGTGAAGGCCATTACGCATAGAAAAGATTATATTTATCAAGGATTGGGAACAGCTAACCCACCCTCTGAGCATCAACTGCTTAACATCTTTAAACAACAAGCTGATGTTTCTGCAGTTGCCAAGACTGTAGTTCCAGTGGAAGATATTAGAGCCATAAACCCATTAGCGGGCGCCGGTGGTTTTTCTGTTGTTATCGCCATAAAGAAAACACAACCGGGTCAGGCTAAACGATTGATTAATACTCTCCTTCCTAGCGGAGGTGTAAAGAGGATAACAATAGTAGACGAAGACATTGATGTCTTTGATCCAGTAGAGGTTGATTGGGCTGTCTCATTTAGATCAGGTGCTGATGATTATATCCTGACCCCAGAAATGAACGGAGTAGCTCTTGATCCAATGGTCACCACCCCACCGAACTTGGTGAGAAAAATAGGGATAGATGCCACTCTACCGCTTGATGGTGACAAGAAGGGCAGATTAGATATCCTGCGCGGTTTGGGGCCGGGTAAATACCCCTCCTTGGAAGAGGTTAATTTAGAAGATTATATCGGAAAGTGATTTTTGGTGCTCTTTTTTGGGGCGCAGAGGTGTGACAAAGGGAAGCTTTGCTCAGCAGAAATTGAACATCCTCGACTTTTGCGAAGCTTTCCACCCGAAACAAATATGGCTGGCACCAAGGTCGTTCCTTGGACACAATTACAGAATTCTTTCCACTTTAAGCAGATTAGTGGAGCCGGCTACCCCAATCGGAATGCCACCGGTAATTACTATTAAGTCGTTGGGTTTTGCCAGCCCCATCTCTTTTGAAAGCCCGGCGGCAATAGTAAAAAACTCATTTACAGATGACGACTCGGCCAATTGAAAAGAATGAACACCCCAGCGCAATAGTAACCGCCCAGATATAATGTTGGAAGGAGTTATTGCCAGTATGGGCATTTTAGGGCGGTACTTTGATACTCGTCCTGCTGTGACTCCAGACTGAGTAAAGGCTACAATGGCCACCGCTCCCAGGCTATGTGCCGTTAGGCAGGCGTTATAGCTTATCAGTTCGTCTGTCTTCTGCTTGAGCCACTTACCCCGTTCCGCCAGCATTTGTTCATAAGGCAACCTGCTTTCTGTTACTTGAGCAATCTTTGCCATTATCCTTACTGCCCACACTGGATATTTGCCGATCGAGGTCTCAGCCGATAACATAATGGCATCAGTACCATCAAATATCGCATTGGCTACATCAGACACTTCAGCCCGTGTCGGACGGATTGAATTGACCATTGACTCCAGCATCTCGGTAGCAGTAATTACTGGCTTACCAGTCTGGTTACATTTCCTGATGATCTCCTTCTGTAACAGTGGTACCTTCTCAAGAGGGGTATCAACGCCAAGGTCGCCCCGGGCCACCATTATGCCGTCGCTATCCTGAAGTATACTGTCAAAGTTGCGAACTGCATCACGCCGTTCTATCTTGGCAATAATGGGTATGTCAGCATTGTTCTCTTGCAGAATGGCTCTTACACCATTTATATCCTCAGCACTGCTCACAAAAGACAGAGCCAGGAAATCCGGCTGCTGCTTGATGGCAAAGCGAATGTTTTCCTGAAGAGCGCTAGTAATAAAGGCGCCAGAGGTATGCATACCGGGTACTACCAGACCGCGGCCCCTTGTGAGCAAGCCTCCAACCATTACCTGGCATTTTACCTCGGTAGCCTCTTTGCCCAGCACCTTAAGCTGTATTGCCCCATCGCTGAGAAGGATGGTATCCCCCGTCTTGACATCCTGAGGGAGAGAGGGTAGATTTACTGGCACCAGCGTAGCATCGCCCTGCACCTGCCTGGTGGTCAGCACCAATTGGGCGCCCCTTTTTAAGGTAGCTCGGCCACCCTTCAGCTTCCCGGTACGATACTTGGGTCCTGGCATATCCATCAGGATGGCCACATTTATCCCCAGACGCTGACTTACTCTCCTTACGGTCTGGATATGGCGAGCATGACCTCTGTACGTGCCATGTGATAGATTAAGTCTAGCAATATTCATACCTGCTCTGATCAGCCGCCCAATCATGGCAGCTGAACTGGTTGCCGGACCGATAGTGCATACTATTTTGGTCTGTCTTGCATAAAATCTGGCACGTTTCATTCTACCACTCGATTCTTAGGCTCTAGAGACCTCTTAAATTGCCGTTAGACGAAGTCTTCATTCGAGTATGCCGCATACCTTATTCTTATCATCAATTTCTACGAAGCTTAGCCCCATGGCTCTACTTCAATTACTGTCTTTATATGCTTTGGGTCACTAAGGGTGACGGCCTGGTGAAAATTCTCCAGACGGAAGCGGTGTGTTATCATTTCTTCCAGCATGCCACCGAATCTTGAGTTTATCTCAGGAATGTTCTTAAGAGCCATTTCAAAATGGCTACGGTTAGAGTTGACGCTGCCCACCACCACCTGGTTGTAGCGCACTATCTGGCGCACCAGCTGGGCGGCATCCACCTGCATACGCATTTCTTCCCGGGGGATGCCAGTCATCACGTAGATGCTGCTACGGCGCATGCAATTGATTAGCTCCACAGCGGTGTCCGCAGCCCCAGAGGCTTCAAATATTATGTCCAAGTTGCCCGCCGCACAGTATTGCTCCACCAGTTCCTTCTGTGTCACGTTGCGATTATCTATGTAATTTGCCCCCATATGCTTCACTAGGTGCACCCTGGGGTTATCTTCAGGCAGTATATCGGCGACATAGGTATACACCTCTGCAAGTCTGAGCAGGGCGGTAGCCATAAGCCCCAGAGGTCCTGCCCCGACCACCAGTGCCGTCTTGCACCCACCCCACTGCGGAGAAGAGAAAGCGTGACCGGGGTGAGGGCAGGCCCAGGGGAGACGAGATTGGATGACTCTTATTTGTTCTATCCCCTTTTCGGCAATGCTCAATGGCTCAGTGAACACGGCAAGCTTTGCTAAATCACTGGGAACTTTGACAACATACTGTTCTTGGTCGACCACAAACTCGGTTAAGAAACCGTCTCGCTTATGAATACCCCGCTCGGTATAAAGGCCGGTCATACACATATCGCTCTGATTGTGCAGGCAGGGTTGACACATCCCGCAACCGCGGCGTACCGTCATGACAACAACGTCGCCAGGAGCTAGTGACTTCACCTCGTTTCCCACCGCCTCTACCATCCCCACCATTTCGTGGCCCATGACTATCTCGCTGTGACCTTCAGCTATGTCTTGCAGGTTATGCCTGACCATATTGAAGTCAGTACCGTCTACGCCCACCTCCTTTACCCTTATCAGTACCTCGTCCGGCTGCTTAATCTCAGGCTTGGGACGCTCAAAAGTATGTACTCCAGGCTTCCCTCGCATCATCCCAACAGCTAGCATCTTCAGCCACCTCCTTTCCCTAGAGTCTGCGTGATATTACCCCAAATTGTATGCTGCATGTGGCCAGTTGTCAATCACACTGTCTATATAGCAACAAAGAGTAGAGATAATACTGTGTTAGGAGGCGCGCTCTTGACATCGTGTATAGCTCATAGATACAATGGCAGTTGACAATGGGCGAGGGGCTTGACTATTTCATCTACCGGAGGCTCATTACACTGACCGTTGCCCAGTGGGGGATGCTGGACCTGAAGGGTATCAAGGGTCTACTGCTCAGCATTCGCTCCACCTAGCTCAGACAGAGTGGGTTTGACTCAGGTTATGCCACCATTCCCGAGGAGGTATAATGGCGATTAATCAGGTGATACCGGCTATTCTTACGGATGACCCAAAAGCCTTAGAGATCATGGTACGCCAAGCCGAGAACTTTTGTTCCTATGTGCAGTTTGATATTATGGATGGCCGGTTCGTACCTTCGCGGAGCATAACTTCTGAAAATCTAACCGCTCTCCCCATGAAGCTTAGCTGGGAGGTTCACCTCATGGTAGAGTGTCCAGAGGACTATCTGGAAAGCTTCTCACATGCCGGAGCACAAAAGATAGCCTTTCATTACGAGGCTACCTCTTCACCAATGGAAGTCATTTCTCAAGCTAGGAAGCTCGGGCTGCGAGTGGCCATAGCCGTGAACCCAGATACCAATGTCTCTACTATCCTTTCCCTAGCTAGCCAAGTGGACAGTGTGCTCTTCTTGACTGTTCGCCCCGGCTTCTACAATAGCAAGTTCTTACCTGAGGTTATAGATAAGGTAGCGGAACTTCGCAGTGCCCTGCCCGAGATAGAAATAGGCGTAGATGGTGGTATAAAGGAGAGTAACATCGCCGAGGTGGCACAGACCGGGGTTGACCTTATCTATGTAGGTAGCGCCATATTCCTACAGCCACAGCCTGCTGAAAGCTTTCACCGACTTCAGATGCTGGCTGAGGAAGGCTCACGGCACCGGTAACACTGACTTGTAGCTATCACTTGGCCTCTTTCACCGGGTGGCCCCCAAACTGCTTCCGCAGGGCAGCCAGCAGCCTAGCGCCAAAGGGCTGGTCTTGGCGTGAGCGAAAGCGGGCCTGAAGCGACTGTGCGATAACTGGTAAAGGTACGGCGAGGTCTATGGATTCTTGCACTGTCCATCGACCTTCACCAGAGTCATCCACGTAGGCCTGAATATTTTCCAGATTAGGGTCTTCTTTGAAGGCCGCTGCCGCTAAGTCAAGTAGCCAGGACCGCACCACACTACCATACCGCCAGATATCGGCAATCTGAGATAAATTCAGGTCAAATTCCCGTTTTGCGTGCATCAATTCAAACCCTTCGGCGTACGCCTCCATCAGACCGTATTCAATGCCATTGTGAACCATCTTGACAAAGTGCCCCGTCCCACTAGGGCCTACATGGCCATACCCCTGCTTTGCCGTTGGCGCTAATGTCTGAAAGGCAGGCTCCATCAGACGGAATGCCTCAACATTGCCTCCTACCATCAGACAATAGCCTTCCTTAAGTCCCCATATTCCGCCACTGGTACCCACGTCAAGGAAGGTAAGCTCTTTCTGAGATAGTGCTGCAGATCGTCGCACACTATCCTTGTAATTGGAGTTACCACCGTCAATGATGATGTCCCCGGGAGATAATTCCATACTCAGAGCATTGATAGTGCTCTCCGTGGGCTCACCCGACGGCACCATAATCCAGACGGCGCGGGGTGAAGTAAGCTTCGTTACCAGATCAACAACCGATGTGGCAGCAATAGCCCCCTGATTGGCCACAGCTTGTACTGCTTCCTTTATCGGGTCATAAGCTACCACACGGTGACCGCCACCGAGCAGGCGCTGCGCCATGTTGCTACCCATGCGGCCCAAACCAATCATTCCTAGTTCCATCGCTACCCCCCTTGCTACTGCTATTTCAATTCGTGATGAGCTGCTCAAACTCGCCTGACTTAAGCAGACCACGGCAAATATAGTTAATCCACATAGCTTGGCCAAGGCGTTGAGCTTCCTGAATAGGATTCATCTTCCTGATCTTCCTTCGTTGTCCTGTTCATCCCCTAGAAGAGCTTGCTGCTCGATGGCTAAGACTTTGTCCAACCGGCGGCGATGCCGTTCTTCACCGGAGAAGCGTGTGTTGAGAAAGGCGGTCACCAACTCCATAGCTAGCTCCGGACCGATGACACGCGCTCCCAGACAGAGTAGATTCATATCATCGTGTTCGACGCCTTGATGCGCCGAGTAGGTATCGTGGCAAAGGCAGGCACGAACACCGGGCACTTTGTTGGCAGCGATACAAGCGCCAACGCCGCT
>SDBV01008397.1_pt1 | contig 13951 bp, 12 predicted proteins | sample 2277081 | NCBI WGS metagenome assembly SDBV01 (sample SAMN10402039, study PRJNA504765) | marine sediment metagenome | isolation source: marine sediment core GS10_PC15, 223 cmbsf | place: Arctic Ocean: Southern Knipovich Ridge | collected 2010 | reverse complement strand
TCTCTCGCCGCCATTACTTCGGCGATCTCTCTGCTCGAACCGACTGTAGCGTGGGTGGTCGAGCGCTTTGGAACGACACGCCGCCGCGGCGTCATCGTTACGGGTGCCATCCTATGGTTTCTTTCGCTCGGCACGGTTTTCTCGTTCAGCACGCCGTCCAAAGCCACCTTCTTCGGCAAGACCTTCTTCGGCAATCTTGACTACCTCACGGCGAACATTATGCTGCCGCTGGGCGGTCTACTTGTGGCGGGCTTTACCGCGTGGGCGATGAAAGAGTCTGCAACGCGCGACGAGTTGGGCCTTGGCGACAGTCCCATCTACCCAATCTGGCGCTTTACGATACGCTACGTGGCGCCGATCGCGATCCTAATCGTTTTTCTGGCCAAATTGGGGGCATTCAAGAGCTTCGGGCTTGAGCTGAGTTGAGGATCCGCCATTTGTCTCGTCCGAATTGCAGGGGATGGATTTCAAAGACATTGTCGTTCGTAACATGGGGCCACTGATCGAGGGGACGTCGGCAGACTCTTGATCCATCAAGCGGATGCTGGGTCTTCGCCATTTGCCTAATAGGGGAGGAACTTCATGCTTCGATCATCTCTACGCGCATTCACGACCGGCGCACTCGCGCTCTCCATCTGCCTGCTGTTTCTTCCTGTAACTGCTGCCCAGGAAGAGGCTGCAGGTGAACCGGCACCGGCCGAGGTGGGGGGACCTTCCGAAGCGGAGGGCTTCCAAGCGGCGTTCAACGAGTGGTTCACCGAGAACATCAACAAACCGATTGACGACGTTCTGTATCTCAAGGTTTTCACGACCGACCACGTCTGGAATAACGGGGACCAGGTGGCCCTTCCTCTGATCGTGGTCGTGCTGGTCATTGGCGGCCTTTTCTTTACGTTGCGTTATGGGTTCATCAACGTGCGTCTGTTCGGTCATTCGATTCAGGTCATTCGGGGGAAGTTTGACAGGCCGGAGGACCGCGGCGAGGTCTCGCATTTTCAGGCCTTGACCTCGGCGCTCTCTGCGACCGTCGGCCTGGGAAACATCGCGGGCGTGGCCGTCGCCATGAGCGTGGGCGGGCCAGGCGCGGTGTTCTGGATGTGGTTTACGGCGTTTTTTGGCATGAGTATGAAGTTTACGTCATGCACCTTCGCCCACGTGTACCGGCGCGTTCACGATGACGGCCGCGTGATGGGCGGGCCCATGGTCTACCTTGACGAGGGCATGAAGGAGCTGTCGCCCTGGCTCGCGCCGGTCGGCAAGGTCTTCGCGGTGGTTTTCGCCGTCCTTGTCATTCTGGGCGCGTTCGGCGCGGGCAACATGTTCCAAGCGAACCAGACGGCGAGCCTGGTCGACCTCACGTTCTTTGGCGGCGGCGACTCTTTCGCGGTGAAGTTCGGTACTGGCCTGATCATGGCCGTTCTGGCCGGCGCCGTCCTTATAGGCGGAATCCGACGGATCGGGGAGGTCACAGCGCGCCTTGTACCGCTTATGTGCATTTTCTACTGCGGCGTGTGCCTCACGATCATCCTCATGAACGTCACGGAAGTCCCAGGCGTGTTTGCGGAGATCGTCACGAGCGCGTTCAATCCCGGGGCGATGTTTGGGGGCTTCCTGGGCGTGCTGGTCCAGGGCATGCGGCGCGCGGCGTTTTCTAATGAGGCCGGGCTCGGCTCGGCCGCTATTGCACACGCGGCCGCCCGCACCGATGAACCCGTCCGGGAGGGGGTTGTGGCCATGATGGGGCCGTTCATCGATACGATCGTCGTCTGCTCGATGACGGCGCTTACGATTCTGATCACGGACGCTCACCTCGAGACCGGCATGCAGGGCGTCCAAATCACGGCGGTCGCCTTCTCGCAGCTCGGGCTCTTCGCGGACTACGGCCTCTGTCTGGCCGTGTTTGTTTTCGCCTATTCGAGCATGATCGCCTGGGGCTATTACGGCGAGCGGGGCGTGGAGTACCTCTTTGGCCTGCGGGCCGTCCTGCCCTATCGTATCCTGTACGTTCTGACAGTTGTTGTCGGCCCCCTACTGTCGCTTGCGGCCGTACTCGATTTCGGGGACAAGGTCATGCTGGCCCTTGCTTTCCCCAACATCATCGGCATGATAATCATATCCAAGAAGGTCAAAACGATGACGGATGACTACCTTCGGAGGCTCAAAGCCGGTGAGATGAAACCCGTCCGTTAAGGGGAGGTCTGGGGCCGGGGAAGCCCATTTCGAAGGCCGCGCCACGCTTCCCCGCCCGGCGGCGCTACGGACGCGAATCGAGGTCCGCCGTCACCTGCCCGCGTAGCTCCTGTAGGACGCGCTCATACTCAGCGCTGAGCATGTCCTGCAACGCCTGTTGGTTCCGGTCTTCCGTGGTGTCCACCAGATGCTGCACGTCGAACCGGAACCCGGTCCCGCTCAGGCTCTGAGCGTTCGCGATCAACTCGCGCTTCAGCTCGTCCATTTCGATCATCACGGTCTTTCTTCCCTGCGTCGCTTTGCGGGATTCGAGAGGGAATTCGTCCGTCACGTCCCCGTAACGCTGCTCCGCCTGGCGATACAGGACGATGGCCCGGGCGTAATCCCGCCGGACCGCCGCTTCGTCTGCGCGGACCGCGAGTTCCCGCGCCGTATCGATCGCGTTGCGCTGGGCCAGGAGACGTTCGTCCCTGGCAATAATCCGCGATTCGACATTGAGCAACTTCCGCGGGGCCTGTGGATGCAGTCTATCGGCCGCGACGGCTTTCGCGTAGGCTTCGCGGGCATTCTCGAGGTTATGCCGGGCGTCTGCCTCGTCCCCGACGGTCTCGTAGTACGCCGACATGCGCTCCGCCACGTCGCGCCGGCCGGGGGACCGCTCAAGCACCTTTCGATATTCCTCTATGGCCCGGTCCGCAAGACCCGCATCGAAGAAGAGGTCGCCAATTGATTTTTGTACGTCTGCAGATAGAAAGCCGCGCTTCGCCGCCTCCTCGTAAGCCAACTCCACCTCTAGGGTATTCCCCTTGGCAATGTAGAAGCCTATCGCCCCAAGGGTATAGTCGCGCATGCTTGAGGGCGACAGCTCATAGACGGGCGCCGCCGAGGACAGAATCGTATACCAAACGTCTGCGACCGCGTTCACGCTTCGGCTGGCGTCGTGTGGGAGTGCGGAACGTGCGAAACCGCGGAACCCGATGCCCCCACGATAGTCGACGATGATCGTCTGATCGTTTTCCCAGGCCTGCGATGTCACGAGCGAGAAGTACGCGGGCGGATCGACCAGTTTTCTCTTCACGGCAAAGAGGTCCACGCCGTCGATACTGCGCTCAACGTCGGCGTAGTATCGATCTCGCACGCCCGGGCCCGCATGGACGAGTGGCGCCGTGGCCTGCGCGACCAGCTTTCCAAGCACGCCCAGGCGGTACAAGTAATAGGGCCCTATCCGGTCGCCGCGCACCGATTGCAGCAGGAACATTTCGCGCTGTATCGCGGCGACTGAATCGATTCCGAAAGATGGGTGCATCTCATTTTGGACGGCGTCCGAAACACTCGCGCCCTCCTGGATGTATTTTAGTAGCCGCAGCAGCGGGTAGTGCTGGTCCCTTGACAGGACGTGCGCGGCGGCCGTGGTGACGGCCACTTGCGTCACGGGACCCCAGGCCGAAGTCGGGCGGGCGGGACCAACGATTAGGGCCAAAATGAGGCCGGTGCAGATTATGCCCCTCATACCGAATTCTCTCCAGTGCGCGTGACTGTGCGCGCGGTCCTCCTTGCGCCGCCACTTTGCGTCGCCTGACGCAATTGTTCGGTTAGGGCGCGTATGTCTGCCGCGCGGGTGCCTTGGACATCGCTACCGACCAATTGGAGGTAACGCTCCAGGTCGCGAAGACCACTGCCGAGGTCCTCGTTCTTCACGTAGAGCAAGCCCCGCTCCAGATAGGCTCCGGCGTAAGCCGGATCCGAGTCGATGGCCCTTCGAAATGCATTGAGCGCGCCCATTCCGTCGCCATCAAGGCCCAGCATCCTGCCCTGAACGGTGAAATACGCCGCGCCATTTCCCCCGAGCCGGCCTGCCTGTTCGACCGCTTGCCTGGCCCTATCCGGCATGTCCATGGACAAGTAGATCTGCGCCACCTGTACGGCGGCCGCCATGGCTAGGGCGCCGCGGTTGCGCACTATTGACTCGAACTCGGAGAGCGCGTCTTGGCCGCGCGCCCGCGCCTGCAGGCAGAGCGCGCGAAGATAGCGAATGTAGGGGTCGTTCTGGCGTAGTGCGAGTGCGGAATCGAAGTGCGTCTCCGCGTCCCGGAAGCGCCCCTCTTTCATACGCAGCTTCCCAAGCTCCGTCATGGCCTGGGAGGCGACTGTGACGCCGTCGGTGTTGAGGGCCTGTTCTAGCCGCTGGGCCGCAACTGCGGGCTTGCCCTCCAGGTTGGCCACAAAGCCTTGCGTGGCCAGCACGTCGGCAAATCGCGGGCCCTCGCCGACAAGCATGAGCTGCCCGCGAGCTTCCTCGAAATCGCCACGCAATGCATGGCCCAGGCCCATGCCCCATCGGGCCGAATCGTCTGTGGGGCGCATCCGGACCACTTCCTCCAGGGCCTCAATCTGCCCTGGGACATCGCCCGCCACGCCGCGCGTAATCGCAAGGACGTACAAAAGCCAAGGATCGGGAGCGGCCTCTCTATGATTGACGACACTTTCGAGGAAGTCGATCTGACGGGTCTGTGCGTCTGCCACGCCGGCGCGAGATAGGGCCACGACTCCCCACATGGCGGCGTCTACGTTGTCGGGCTCGATGTCGACGGCCTGCGTGAAGGATTTTGCGGCATTGGCGTACTGGCTCACGCGCCATTGAAGGCGGCCGAGTTCGTAGAAGGCCCGGGCGTTGTCCGGCGCCCGCTCAACGTAGGCCGCGAGGATCGTCTGCGCTTCCGTGTACTCCCGTTCCTCGATGAGTTTCAGGGCTTTGCTGACTGGGTCGCTGGAAGCCAAGTAGAGCCCGAAGAGGCCCACCCCGATGAGCACGACCGCCGCGAAGCCGCCGAATACCATCCAACCCGTGGACATGCGCTTCCGTCTGGATGCCGCGACCTCTTCGGCGACTTTCTGTCCCGTCAAGAGGTTCGTGTTGCACTTCATGCAGATGAAGTCATCATCGCCGATAGGAGACTTGCAGTAGGGGCAGGTCTTCTGGGCCTGGGCGGCTTTCGGTGCGCCCTGGGGCTGCCTCCTTCGGAGAATGGTCCCGCAGTGTGGACAGCTATCCAACCTGGCATCGGTCAGCTTCCCGCAGACGGGACAATTAATCGTGTTCGCCATTGCTTCTCACCATTCAGTCGGGCGATCTCGTTAAGAACGTAGGCAGGCCTTGCCTGTCAGTTCTCCGAGAAGGCATTGTTGCACTTCTTGCACTCTCCTGCGTCCAGAGGGTTCCGCACGCCACAGCTCGTGCACCGCTTCCAAAACAGTGTCCGGACAAAGAAAGCCGTCAGGATCCCTATCGCCCCTACCATCAGGGCAAGATACAACTCCGAAGACACTGGCAGCCGCTCCGTCATTTCGCGTAAATACGGTCACAGGCATTTCCCGGCTTTGATTCTAAGGCCTTCGGCACGGATCTGTCAATAGATTTACTGGAACCCGGAATTCGGGTCAGGATTCGAGGATTTGCGCCGTAAAGGCCGCCAAGCTCTCGAAAATCCCCGCCGGCTTGCATTCAGGGAGCTCAGGGGACGTGGAATGACCCGGTGTCACACACAGGCAGGCCGCGCACGCGGCACCGTATCGAGTGGTGAATCGCCCAAAAGAGCCATGGAATCGCTGTTGACGCCCAAATGCTCTATGATGCGGGATATCTGAGAATTCGTAGCGGCTAGGGCAACACACGGACATGCGGCCCCTCGATTTTCAACCGCCCCTCCGCGAACAACTGGATCGCTATGGGATAGAGTTTTCGTTCCTCTTCCTGTACACGCGTTGCGAGCGTCTCAACGGTGTCGTCCTCCATGACCGGCACGGCGCTCTGTGCGATCACGGGCCCCCGATCGTATTCGTCGTTCACAAAGTGGACGGTGGCCCCCGTGACTTTTACGCCGTAGTCCAATACGGCCTTATAGACCCTTTCGCCGTACATGCCTTTGCCTGAGAAGGCGGGGATCAGCGCCGCATGAACGTTCATGATCCGCCCGGCATAGGCCTCGGGAAAGGGGAGAAGGCTCATGAAGCCCGCCAACGCGACAAGGTCCGGCGCATATTCATCGACTGCGGACCATACCGCGCGGCCAAAAGCGTCGGCATCGCTGAAATCCTTTCTGGGGACCGCAATCGCGGGAATCCCCGCGTTGCGCGCACGCTCCAGCCCGTAGGCCTTTTCGCGGGAGGAAACGACGCACACGACTGAAGCGTCAAGCTCGCCCGCGGCACAGCGATCGATAATGTTCTGCAACGTCGTTCCGTTGCCCGACAAAAACACCGCCAACTTTATCGCCATCCGCTAAGCCGCCTCCTATAGGACGCCGTTCGGCCAGACGCCGGTATATACCTCTGTCGCGGGCCCCTCCTGATACACGTCGCCGTCCTCGGCCCATTCGACACCAAGCCGCCCGAACACGAGATGCACCTGCACCTTCCGCTCGACCCGGCCCGTAGTCATTGAAGCCAATGCGGCGCCGCAGGAGCCGCTCCCGCTCGCCATGGTGATCCCGCTCCCCCGTTCCCAAATCCGCATCACGTTGTTCTCGCGATCTATAACGTTGACGAATTCGACGTTTGTGCGCTCGGGGAATTTCGGATGCCGTTCTATCTTTGGGCCGATCTTCGCGAGATCGATCTTGGTCGCGTCCTCAGTAAACACCACCGCGTGCGGGTTGCCGACGTTCACACAAGTCACCTTCACGATTTCGCCGTCCAACTTGAGGGGCTCTTCGATCACCTGACCCGGCGGTCCTTCCATCGGGATTTCGCTCCGCTCGAACTTTGGGCGCCCCATATTGGAGCGCACTCTAAGGACCTTTCCGGCATCGCAGCTCAACACCACGCGGTTTGGCCCGCCCAAAGTATCGATCGTGAACTCGGTCTTGTCCGTCAGGCCCCGCTCATAGACATATTTCGCGAAGCACCGGATGCCGTTCCCGCAGGTCTCCGCCTCGCTCCCGTCCGCGTTGAAAATGCGCATGCTGAACTCAGCCGCGTCGCCCGGCATGATCAGGATGATCCCGTCCGCGCCCGCGCCCAGGTGCCGGTGGCTCATGCGCCGAGACAACTCCGCGGGATCCTCAATCGGATTCTTGTCGGTTTCGATAAAGAGGTAATCGTTACCGAGACCGTGCATCTTTGTGTATGTGATGGGCATATTGATGCTGTTCCATGTGAAATCCGCGAGCGCCAGTTTCGAATCGCCCGCGCGGATCAAGTCTAACTCAGCGCCGACTCAATCAGCTTCCCGAGCAGTTCCGAAAAAGAAATCCCAGCGGCCTCGGCCGCCTGCGGCAGGAGCGAAGTCTCCGTAAGCCCCGGAATCGTGTTGATCTCCAGCCAAACGACTTCGTCACCGGAAATAATCATATCACTGCGGCTGAAGCCCCTACAACCAATCGCCTCATGCGCACGCACCGACATCTCCTGAATCCGGTCGCGAAGGGAATCTTCGATCTTCGCGGGCGTGATTTCCTCTGTCGCCTGTGGCGTGTACTTGGCGTGGTAATCGAAGAATTTCGCTTTGACGGGCCGGATCTCGGTGACGGGCAGGGCGGCCGCACCGGATTCCTCGTCTAGATCCAACACGCCGCACGTAACCTCGAGGCCCTCGATGTACTTTTCGACCATGAGCGTGGACCCGAAATCGAAGACCTCCTCGATGGACGAGCGGAAGTCTTCTTGCGTCTGCGGGATGGCCATGCCGAGGCTGGAGCCTTGCAGAGGGTTCTTCACGGCGCACGGAAACCCGATCGTCTCGGCCACCAACGCCGCAACAGCTTCCGGGTCCTGCTCCCATTCGTGGTGCGTGATGACGATCTCATCCGCGACGGCGATCCCCGCCTGCTTCACAATTGCCTTGGCGCGGACCTTGTCAATGGCGAGCGCGCTTGCCGCGCATCCTGAGCCCGTGTAGGGGATACCCAACAGATCGAGCAGGCCCTGCATGCGGCCGTCTTCACCGAAGGGCCCGTGAAGGGCGATGAAGACGCAGTCCGGATGCAACGCATGAAGGCGTGGAAGCGCGGCGGCGATCTCCAAGTATTCCTTCTCGTCGCCGGGGAAGACCCATTCCCCAGTGCGTGTAATCTCGACGGGCGTCACCTTGTACGCACTCTCATCGAGATGGCGGATGACCTGCTCCCCCGATTTCATCGAGATCTCGTACTCGGCGCTCACGCCGCCCATCAGCACCACTACATGTTTCTTCGGTCGCATGCACAGACTCCCCCGTTCACGAACCTGACCCCCTACAGTAAAGATACCGGCGCCCGCCGAATGGTTCCGAAGGCCTGGCGGCCGGGCTATTCTTCTATGGTCGCCCCGAGCCGGGTCAAATGCGCCCTCAGCGAGTTCTCGGCGAGGGGCAGCACCTCTTCGGGCACGTCGTCATAGGACCTGGTCAACAGCTCGCTCAGCGACCGCGCCCCGGAATCGTAAATGTCCTTGATCTTTGCCTCGCGCCAGAGGCGGTGGTCGATGTGCTCCTGGAGTATCACCGCGGGGCGGGCGTCGGTCAACCCGTGCGCCGGAACGATCAAGACCGCCTCCTCAATCGCCCTGAGCCGCTCAAGACTCGCGATAAACTCGCTCATGTTCCCACCTTGGGCCTCCGACACGACGATGGTCCCCGGATTGGCGATCATGTCGCCGCAGATCAAGGTGCGCGTCGACTCCTCGAAGAAGCAAAGGTGCCCCGGGTCGTGCCCGGGCGTATGCAGCACGCGAATGCGCCATCCGGGATCGCCCGCCAAAGTAATAGTCTCGTCGTCGGCGAGGTAGCGGTCAATCTCGAATTCAACGCGCGCTTCAGTGTTCGCATGGGCCCAGACCTGGGTATCGTAGCGCTCGCGGAGGAATTCCACGCCGGCGGTATGGTCGCGATGACTGTGCGTCAGTACGACGGCCAGGATATTTGAACCCGTTTCCATCAGGTCGTCCAACTGTTCCTGAAGGATGGCCAGCTCCTCAGGGTCGTCCGTGCCGGGGTCGAAGATCAGCAACTCGGACTCGCCCACGATCAGACAGTTCGTGTGCGTCGCGGGAGGGATTGTTCTTGACGCGAGCGGCAGGCAGTGGACGCCGCGCTGAAGTTCTTGGCCCGGATTGTCCAGGCTGCCCTCCGGCTGCTGCTGCAGCAAGTCGAGGAAATCGGGATACGGCGCGGCCGTCATCCGGCGAAGCGTACAGGCGACGGGTGTGGACACTTTGATGGTGCCGACCTGCCAGAGCCGCAGGGCTTCCTGCGGCGTATACCAGGCCAGTGCCGTCAACTCCCCAGAAATCAAATCTTCGCTCTGGCCCCTCGGGTGCCGGTTCAAATAGTACCGGGTTTCGAAACGGATCGGGGAAGTCTCGGGAGTGGTCCACCTGCCCGCCGGCTCGAATTCGCTCGCCTTCACGGTCAGTTTGAACTGTTGCAGAATGTCATTGAAGGAAGTACGTTCGCACAGAAGGTCTTCGCGCGCCTTCCGCAATACCGCCCGGCCGGGCAGCTCGCCTTCGACGAGCAGTAGCCCCGTCTCTTCAAAGACTTCCCGCGCCGCCGCCTTTATCCTCCGGGCCTCATCTTCGTCCTCGAAATCGACGACATGCGCGGTGTTCTCATCATCGTCGACTCGTCCCCCCGGAAACACATAGTGACCGCCCATAAATCGTAGCGAGAGGTTTCTGCGGCCCATGAGCACCGCGCCCTCATCATTTCTCACGATACAAACTGCTGCTTTCCGGGGTACGACCATGTCGATTCGCTCCGAATCCAAGTTCCCTTATCAAGGGCCATATACTCGCAGGAAGAAGTTGCGCAGTCAATTTTCGGAACAAATTGAGGGGGGGACTGCGGGATTTGGCGCAAGATTGGGAAGTGCAATGAACGGCGTGCTGCGTTAACCGCCAAGAAGGGTGGCTGCCGTCTCGCTCTGAATATTGGCCTGCGCGACTGCCGAAAGGCCGCCTTGCAGCAAGACCTGGTTCTGCGTCTGCTCGACGAAAGCCGCCGCGACGTCCAGGTCTCGAAGACGAGACTCGGCCTCCTGCAAGCTCAGCGATTGCGCCGAACGCTGATCGGCGGCCGCCGCGAGGCCGTTCTCCTGAGCGCCTAGCGCGGAACGGTCCTGGTTGATCTGGTCCAACGCGTTATCGGTCGTGTCCAACGCCGCCGATGCGCCCGCCTGCGTCGAAATGTCAAGCCCGTTCAGGCCAAGTGAATCGACCGTCGATTCGCTGAACTGCAAATCGAGCGATCCCTCAGCGTCCAAGGTGACCGTCCCGGTCGATCCGTCCAGCGGACGAAGCCCGTTGAATTCAGTGTTCTGCGCCGTGGCGTCTATTTCCTGCAAGAGCTGCTGCGCCTCGTCGTTCAGGGCTTGACGCTGGGTGTCGGACATTGTCCCGTTCGCAGCCTGCACGGCCAACTCACGAATACGCGAGACGGCGTCCGACTGCGCACCCAACGATCCCTCGGCGGTCTGAATCAGGTTCACGCCCGACTGGATGCTCCGCACCTCCGTGTTGAGCTGCCGGACGTCGCTGCGGAACCCCTCGGCGATCGCAAGGCCCGCCGCATCGTCTGCCGCGCGATTGATCCGAAGGAGGGAGGCCAGCCGTTCCTGGGTGCCGGCAATACCGCGGGTGGTGCGATCCAACTGCCGCAACGCGGACAGCGAGCCGCCCGGACCGTTGATCTGAAGCCCCATACCTGCCGCCTCCCCAAAAAACACACCCAAAACTGGGCGTTTTCCTCTACTTTCATTGTACCACATAGCAGGCCCGGCCTGCGGGGGAATTGTGGCGAAGGGGTGATTGCTAGCGGCGCTTGGGCGCCTCGATGCAGCAGGACGGGGGCTGCTAGGGGAGCAGGTCTGGTGAGACCAGCCAGCGCACGGCCCAGGCGCCCGGTTCGATGCGCTCGAGGCATAGCATGGTGCAGGTGGAGAAGACGAACTCGGTACCCGCGGAGCCGCTCGATGTCATTTCAGCCGCCAGGTAGGCCATGAACGGCAGGTGGCCCACGACGCACACGTCGCCCTCGACTGCGGACAACTCGTTGGCCACTGGGCCCACGGGGTCTTCGGGAAGGAGCCCGGGGCGCTCTCTCAGGGGACCCTTCAGTCCGCCCCGCGCGAGGAGGATCTCGGCCGTCTCACGTGCGCGCGCTTTTGGGCTGTGCCAGGTCTCCTGCACGGTGATGCCGGTCTTCGCTACGAAATCGGCCAGCTTCTCGGCCTCACGCCGGCCCCGCTCCGACAGAGGGCGACTGGGGTCGGCGCCGGACGACGTTGCGTTCCCGTGACGCGCCAAGTACACCTTCATCCGTTTCTCTCTCGCCGCTCTCTTGCCGCGGCGCTGTTGACTGCCTGAATGCCGAGCCTTGATAATGAAGCCGCAGCTAGTCGGGTAGAGGAGCAGGCCAAACGATGGACGTGGGAAAAGATCCGCAGCCCAAACAGGCCAAGCGCGCGCCACTCTGGCTCCGCGTGCTGCTCATGATCGTCCTAATCTTGTTCGTGGCACTTGCCTTTTACCTGAACAACCTGAACATCATCGAAAAATTGAACGAATAACGGCAGGAAAGGCGGGCCTAGAAGTCCGGCCAAAAAGGCACTTTCTGGCTGGACTTCTTACAAGGCGCGGCTCAGCCACCGCTGATATCATTAGACTTGCAGAGAATGGCCTTCACGTATTCCGTGACTCCAGGTACTTTCTGGCCGCGCCCCTAGACCGATCCTCGAGCCTTCCCCAAACGCCGCCACCGGGTAACCGGCCACCACACGCAATCCGCCGGCCCGATGACCATCGCCCGCGGCACCCAACCGAGCGCCCTGCTGTCAGGCACATCGCCGCTTCCTTCCGCCAGAATGTAAAAGTGGTCTTCCGGCACCTGCGAATACTCGTTCTTCTTTGACAGACCGTACTTCCCCGGCCGGCCATCGGCGGAAAAGACCGCCTCGGTGAAGGCAGGAGGTTCGGACACTTGTTTGCCGTCGACATGTATCTTGCCTCTTTCGATGGACACGCGCTCGCCCGGCATGCCCGCCACGACGCCCAAGAGCATAATGGGCATGTCCTTCGCGCTGCCGGGCGTTCGGTATAGCACGACCTGGCCCCGTTTCAGTCCCCGGCCGCGGCCGATGCGACGGTGTGTAAACGGAATGGGGATGCCGAGAGAGAAACGGATGAATGCATGCTCGCCGCGCCGGAGCAGACCCATGAGCCCTTCACCATGGACGCCCACCGAGCGCCCGATGAATAGGCGAAGGGCCAAGTAAGCGCCGAACAGGACGAAGCTGCCGCTCCACCACCACGAGTGCGTAAACCCCGAGAAATCGCGCCACCGTGGGACCGGGAACCAGACGCTCGTCACGCGTCCCAACAGGTGGTTTTCGGGCATCCATCCAAACCAGCGCCCGTCACGGCTGTGCTTGCTATTGTCCCCCAGCAAGAACACATGGTCTTCGGGCACTACGGAATGGTGTTCATCGTCAATCAAACCATAGCCGTTGCTGCTCAGAGCTTGAGAGTAACTAATCGGCGGCATGTCCTCGGGCAATTCGACGGGTCTTCCGTCGATGTAGATCCTGCCGCCGCGGATCAAGACTTTTTCGCCAGCCAGCCCTACGACGCGCTTGACGAGCGTATCGTGCTCGACCGCGTTTTCGGCGGACTTGAAAACGACGATGTCCCAGCGCTCGGGTGACGGGCCATCCCAAAGCCACTTGTCCGAATACCAGATCGTCTTGCGTGTGAATGGCACGCGGAACCCGTTGAATGGAAAGCGGACGCCGTAAGCGTGCTTGTTCACAAAAATCCGGTCGCCATGGAACATCCGCGGGTCGCCTTGCAGGGTGGGCTCCATCGAACCAGACGGTATCTTAAAGGGCTCGGCGACCGGCCACCGGATCAGCATGGCCAGGAGAATGGCGATCCCGATGCTCTTCGTCCACTCCCAGATCGTTCGCAACAAACCCCCACTGGAACCGCCGCTCGACTCACCGGAGGGTTGGCCACTTGCCCCGCCCTGACTCCGGGCATTCTTCGATTTCTTTTTCTTTTCCGTCACCTTCGTAGCGGACCTTCCTGGGCCCCTTCGGGCCCCTCCATATCGCCAACGGGACTACGCCCTACGCAGTTCGTATTTCACGCCGCCTCGGAATCCTATTTCTCGTCTTCGTTGACTTTCAGCAGGGCCATGAAGGCCTCCTGCGGCACTTCGACGCTGCCCACTTGTTTCATGCGCTTCTTGCCCGCTTTTTGCTTCTCCAAGAGCTTGCGTTTACGCGTAATGTCGCCACCGTAGCACTTGGCGGTGACATTCTTGCGTAGCGCCGTCACCGTTTCGCGTACGATGATCTTGCCGCCTATCGCGGCCTGGATCGCGACCTCGAACTGCTGCCGCGGGATGAGTTTTCGCAGCTTTGCGGCGAGCGTGCGGCCGACCCATACGGCGCGTTCACGGTGCACGATGCACGACAGGGCGTCGACGCGCTCGCCGTTGAGCAAGATGTCCAGTTTTACCAAGTTGCCGGGCTGGTAATCGATCATGCGGTACTCAAGGGAGCCGTAGCCGCGGGTGATGGTCTTAAGCTTGTCGTAGAAGTCGAGCACGATTTCCGCTCGCGGCATCCGGTACACGGCCATGCATCTCCGGGCATCGATATAATCTACACGTACATGCGTGCCCCGCTTCTTTTTGCACAATTCTATCACGGCGCTCAGCAACTCCCTGGGACCAATGATGTCTGCCTCCAATTAGGGTACATTGCTGACGTAGACCTCCCCCACC